>RRZU010611214.1_pt1 | contig 28086 bp, 22 predicted proteins | sample 2165561 | NCBI WGS metagenome assembly RRZU01 (sample SAMN10456909, study PRJNA506462) | wastewater metagenome | isolation source: wastewater sludge | place: USA: Moscow, Idaho | reverse complement strand
TTGAGCTCGCCCATGTTGTTGGTGCCGTGCGGCCACCCTCCGGCGTGCCAGCTCTCGCCGTCGACGAACCATGCCCAGCCCGCGGGTCCGGGATTGGACAGGGAGGAGCCGTCGGCGGCCGCGATGATCATGGGCCCTATTGTGCCGGGATCCGGGTCAGGGCAGCAGCGCCTCAGCGTCCATTGCGTCCGTGAAGCGCCGGGTCCTCTCGTCGGCGCTGAGCCGCGAGCAGTAGGAGCAGTAGGCGCCGTCCGGGATCTCGAACCAGCGGCAGCACGTGGCCCGGTCGTAGAACAGCCGCGGCCCGTTGTGCCCCTCCAGGATCCGGAACGAGCCCAGCCGCGCCAGGGCCGCCCGACTCTCCAGCAGCGGAGCGACGGCCTCCAGGACCTGGTCGGCGGGGCGGAGCCGGGAGACGGTCCGGGCCGCCATGCCGATGGCCGCAGCGATGTTGCCGAAGGCCTGCGCTTGCGACAGGCGCGACGTCTCCCGCAGGTGCGCCGCCAGGGGGAGGAGGTGGCCCTCCAGCAGGCCGGCAGCGAAATCCTCCACTGACGGCGTGGGGCGCAGGGCCCCCGTCAGATGCATCCCGACGGGGCTGCCGTCGCGCACCTGCACCGTCGCCTGCTCGGCCGCAGCGTCGAGGGGGAGACCGGTCAGGATCCAGGTCCCGACGACCGCCGAGCACAGCCGGTGAGAATAGCGCTGGAAGAACAAGGACGCGGCATGCCGCTCCACCGTGATGGATCGGACGCGCGCGTGGTCGGCCACCAGGTCGGCGACCGCCTGCCGGTCGGCCAGGAGGTCCGCGGCGGGGATCCAGCGTCCCCCCACGCTGAGGTTCGCCGCGGGCATCAGTCGATGCAGGGCGGTCTCTGCCTCGGCGAGGTCGAGGGGGTCAGTCATCGTGCTCCTTGGTGAGTGCGCCGTGACGCAGGGTGAGGATGGTGGAGGCCAGGACGCCCAGAACGGCGGCGTCGTGGCTGACGAGAACGACCGCGGTGCGCTCGCTCGCCAGGTCGTGCAGGATGCGGATGATGCCCGCGCCCACGGAGGCGTCCAGGGCGCTGGTGGGTTCATCGGCCAGGAGAAGCTCCGGTGGCCGGGCCCGGACGCGGGCGATGGCCACCCGTTGGCATTGGCCGCCGGAGAGCTGGGTGGGGAGCGTCCGGGGGTCGACGTCACCCAGCCCGACCTCGGCCAGCGCCTCGACGACGCGGGCGCGTCGCTCGGCACGCGGGACGCCGATGAGGACCTCCCCGACGCTGCGTCCGATGGGCCAGCGCGGATTGAGGCTGCCGGCGGCGTCTTGGAAGATCATGGCCACGGTGCCGGGCCGGGGGCGCGGACGCCCCGCCCAGGCGATGCTGCCCTGGGTGGGGCTGAGGAAGCCCGCGAGCAGGTTCAGCAGCGTCGACTTGCCGCTGCCCGACCCGCCGCGCACCCCGATGATCTGGCCCGGCGTGACGTCGAGGCGGACGTCGCGCAGCAGGGGTTTGCCGCCCGGGTAGTGGAAGCCGACCCCGTCCAGGCGCACGGTCATGCGAGCACCACCGGACAGGCCAGACCCTCGGCGAGGGCGGGCGTCGTGGTGTGGCACGGAGGCAGGGCGCGAGTGCAGCGGGGAGCGAACGGGCAGCCGGGGGCGTCATCGCGCAGGTCCGGTGGGAAGCCGTCGAGCGGGGTCGGCAGGCCATGGCCAGGGCGCGGGATCGCCGCCAGCAGGCCGACGGTGTAAGGGTGCCGGGGGACGCGCAGGACGTCGCGCCCCGCCTCGACCACCTTCCCGCCGTACATCACCAGGACGCGGTCGGCGTGCCGGGACACGAGGGCGAGGTCGTGGCTGATCAAGAGCACCGAGGCCGCGCTGGTGCGCAGCCGCTCCATGATCGCGTCGGCGAGGTCGGCGTCCAGCGCCGCGGTCGGCTCGTCGGCGACCAGCAGTTGCGGCGCCCAGGCACCCGCCGCCGCTATCTCGGCTCGCTGCAGCATCCCGCCCGACCACTCGTGCGGGAACTGCCGCATCCGCTCCGCGGCCTCCTCGATCCCGACGGCCTCCAGCGACGCGGTGACCTGTCCCGGAGCGGGGGAGGCGTGCTTGACCCGCCACGCCTCGCCGACGTTCGAGCCGATGCGCCACAGCGGGTCCATGGCCGCGAACGGGTCTTGGCTGACGTAGCCGACCTCACGTCCCCGGACGTCGCGCCAGTCGCCGGGGGAGGCGCCGGAGAGGTCCCGTCCGCCCAGCCGGACCGAACCGGTGACGGTGCTCCCGGCGGGCAGGACGCCCAGCAGCGTCTTGGCCAGCGTCGACTTGCCGCAGCCGGACTCTCCGACGACGGCGACGAGTTCGCCCTCAGCCACGCTCATGGACACATCGCGCACGGCGTGCGTGCCGTCGGGATAGGTCACATTCAGGGAGTCGAGGCTCACGGTCGTCATGAACGGTCGCCCCCGTTCGCGGCGTCGCTGATCGCTTCACCGATCAGGTTGGCGGCCAGGGTGAGGGCGATGATGGTCACCGTCGGGACGATGAACAGCCACGGGGCGTTCGTCAGGTAGGCGCGAGACTCGCCGAGCATCGCGCCGAGTTCGGCCGCGGGCGGCATGGGGCCCAGGCCGAGAAACGACAACCCGGCCAGCCGGACGATGACGCCGCCCAGGTCGAGGGTCGCGACGATCAGCATGCGCGGCGCGACCGCCCCGGCCAGGTGGGTGGTGAGGATGCGCATCCGGCCGACGCCGGCCAGTCGCGCCGCCCGCACGTAGGGGCGTCCGGCGACCGTGAGGGCGTAGGCGCGGGCGAGCCGGGCGTTGCCGGCCCATGAGGAGATGATCAGCGCGATCAGCAGGTGCGTGAATCCTGGGCCGAGCAGCCCGACGATGGCCAGCGCCAGGATGAGTCCGGGGACCGCAAGGACGACGTCGACCAGGCGCATCAGGGGCGCATCGAGGGCGGGAAACGTCGCAGCGCTCACCCCGACGACGATGCTGATCGTCAAGGAGCCGACCAGGACGAGGGCTGCCGCGAGCGTGGAGCGGACCGCCGCCTCGACGGTGCGGGCGAGGACGTCGCGCCCCAGTTGGTCGGCTCCCAGCCAGTGGGTAGGACTGGGCGGTGCGAGCTTGGCGGAGAGGTCCTGGTCGACCGAGCCCGGCAGGCCCAGGAACGGGCTCACGAGGAGCACCAGGGCGATCACCACGGCCAGCGTGAGGCCGGTGCGTCCCAGCGGGGAGGACAGCCCGCGACGCAGGACGCCCGTTCGGGCGGGGGAGGAAGGCATGAGGGTCTATCGCCGCTCTCGAAGTCGTGGGTCGATCGCGACCGTGACGAGGTCGGCCGCCAGGCTCGCCAGCACGTAGGTCAGCGTGGCCATAACGGTGTACGCTTGGACGACGGGGAGGTCGCGGGCCAGGACGGAGGACACCACGTAGGCGCCCACCCCGGGCCAGGTGAAGACGGTCTCGATGATGGCGGCACCGCCCAGCAAGCCGCCCGCGGAGACCGCCACGATGCCGATCAGGGGCGCGGACGCGTTGGGGACGGCGTGACGCAGCAGGATGCGCCGGGGCTGTGCCCCCCGCGCGGTGAGGACGGCCGCGTTCCCAGAATGTAGCCCCGCCACCAGGCCACCCCGCCACACCCGTGACCAGGCGTCGAACATGCCGAAGCACAGGCACGCGGCGGGGAGCCACACCTGGTTCCACTCCCCGTTCAGGACGACGCTCTTCCAGCCCAGCGGCACGACGACGTAGGAAATCAGGAGCAACCCGACCAGGAAGGACGGCGTGGACGCCGATCCGATGGCCAGCAGCCGCGAGGCTTGATCGGGCCAGCCGCCCTCCCAGCGGGCGGCGATCAGCCCGACCGGGAGAGCGCAGCACAAGGCGAGCAGAAGGGCGGTCAGCGCCAGCCTGATCGTGGGCGCCAGCCTGCTGACGAGTTCCCCCGTCACGGGCAGCCCGGACTGCCAGGAATACCCCAGGTCGCCGGTCAGTGCGCGCCCCAGCCACGACAGATATTGCAGCGGCAGCGGCTGGTCCAGGCCGAAGGCGTCACGCAGTTCGGCCACCTGGTCCGGGGTCGGCTCGCTGACGCCCCGGGCGAGCAGGGTGAGGCGGGCGGGGTCGCCGTCCATGAGGGGAACGAGCGCCCAGATGAACAGGCTTGCCCCCAACACGACGAGCACGGCGGTGAGGGTGCGGCCCACGAGGAGCCGCACCCACCACCGGCCCGGCCCGATCAGGGCGCGGTGTTCCATCGCAGGTGGGCGCGGACGTTGGAGACCCGGTAGTCCTTCCACGTGGGGGACGCGATCACGAGGAACCGCTTGTAGGTGGCGGCGATCACGTACGCCTTCTCGTCGGCGATGATGTGCTGCGCCTCCTTCAGCAGGTCGTTGCGGGCGGACTCGTCGAACGTCACCTTGAGCTGCGCGCCCAGGGCATCGACGGCCGGATCGGAGAGCCCTTGCGCGTTGGCCGAGCCGCCGGTGGTCCAGCGGGAAAGGAACGGCTGCAGCGGGTCGGCCGTGCCGGACAGCGATCCGTTGAGGCCGATCGAGGCGTCCCAGGCGGACATGTCCTTCTTCACGGCCGCGGAGTCCTCGGCGTTGTTGATCTGCAGGTCGAACCCGGCCTTCTTGACCTGGGCCTGCATCGCGGTGGCCAGCGCCAGCGTCTCCGGGCCCTGGGCCTGGGTGACGAACCGCACGACGAGGCGCGAGCCGTCCTTGCTGCGGATGCCGTCGGCGCCCGTCGTCCAGCCTGCCTGATCCAGGAGTGCCTGGGCGGCAGGAACGTCGGTGCTCTGGTTGGCGACCGCGTAGGGCATCGAGGCGGGGTACAGGCCGGTGGCCACGTCGAAGACGCCGTTGGCGACCTGATCGGCGAGCGCGGCGTAGTCGATGGAGCGGGCGAACGCCTGCCGGACGGCGACGTCGTTGAAAGGCGCCGCCGAGAGGTTCATGTCGATGAGCAGGGCTTGGAGGGCCTGCTCGGAGGCGAGGAAGGTGGCGTCACTGCTGCCGTGGAGGGCGAGCTTCGCGTCGGGGGAGGGGTAGAACGCGAGGTCGGCTTGGCCGCTCTGGACGCCGGCGATGCGCGCCTGCTCGTCGGCGACGACCTTCACGGTGACGTTGGCCAGGGCGGGACGTCCGGCCCAGTAGCCGTCGTAGCGGGCGGTCTCCAGGTTTTCAGGCGTCCACGCCGTGATGGCGTAGGGGCCGGTGAAGGCGCCCTGCCCGACGATCTTCGTCGAGTCGCCGGCGGCGGCCTCGATGGCGGCCACGTCGTACACCTGGAAGGCGTTGTCGCGGGACGCGAGCGCCGCGGGCACCATCGCGTTCGGCTTGGGCGTGGTCAGCGTGAGGTGGAGGTCGTCCACCGCGGTGAAGACCGACCCTTCCTCGAGGTACACCCGGGTGGCCTTCGCCTTCGCGACCTGGCGGTTGAGCGCGGCAACGGCGGCCGTGGCGTCCAACGGTTTGCCGTTTTGGAAAGTGAGGTTCGGACGCAACGCGATCGTCCAGTGGGTGTCGTCGGTGCGGGTGACGGACGCGGCGAGCCACGGCTGGATGACGCCCTGCTCGTCGACCTGGAGGAGGTTCTCGGCGATCCCCCAGTCGAAGAGCCAGTTCGTTCCCGACTCGCTCGGATCAAGGCTGGCGATCTTGTAGGAGTTGAAGATCGTCAGGCGGTCGACGGGGGCTGTGCTCGTCGCGGGCGGCGTGCCGGTGGCGCAGCCGGTGAGCGCGAGGGCGAGGAGGAGGCCGATGGTGGCGACCATGCGGCGAAGGAGCGACATCTGGTGAGTCCCTTTCGCTGGCAGGACGCGAGCGAAAGAGCAACCGTGACGGCGCCCCATGCGGATGACGCGTCCACGAGATGAGCTGGTGAACCACGAGGGGAGTGTCTGACTCACCCGGCGTCGACGACGCTGGGCTCACAGTGGCGCGACCGTGCCGGACTCTCACCGGCTTCCTCGTCCCCGAAGCGTTCGCAGGCTATCAGCCCAGCACGGGGCACGGCCCCGCGTTCCTGCGAACGCGGGACCGTGGCTCGCCGAGGGCGGGTGAGCTACTCCTGCGCCAACGCGGCGGCGGGCGAGACGGAGGCCGCTCGTCCGGCGGGCAGCACCGACGCGACCCAGGCAAGACCCAGGCTGAGGCCGACGAGCAGGAGGAGTTGGGCGACGGGCACGCTGATCAGCACCGGGGTCTGCTCACCGAGCAGAGCCTGGATCCCGGCGATGCCGTACCCGATTCCCAGCAGCACTCCGGCCACCCCGGCGACTCCGCCCAACAGCAGGGCCTCGCCCCCGAGGAGGCGTCGCACGGCCGAGGCGTCGAGTCCGAGGGCCCGCAGCAGCGCCGTCTCGCGGCGTCGCTCCAGCACGGACAGCCCCAGCGTGTTACCGACCCCGACCAGGGAGATCAGCACCGAGACGGCCAACAGGCCCAGCACGACGATCAGCACCGTCGAGAACGCCTGCGCGATGGAGTCCCGCTCCATGTGAGACGACATCAGTGACAGTTCGGGGTTGTCGCCGAGTGCGGCGCCGATGTCGCCCAGCACCGTGGTGGGGTCGGCCTGGGAGGTCAGCTTGACCAGGAGCACCTGCTCCGCGTCGGGCGCCAGCGTGGCGATCACCTCGGGCCGCACTGCGGACAGCGACGCCTGGGGCACGATGCGGGCGCGCATCCGCAGGGACGCTCCACCCGCCGAGACGGTGACCGGTGATCCGTGACTGATCGTCGAGGAGCCCAGGGTGATCTCGTCAGGGGCCAGGTTCTGAGCCGATGACCAGCCGAAGGTAGCGGCGGTGGCGTCGGTCAACCCCAGCACCGTCGACTCGCTCGTGCGGCCGTTCGCCTCCACCTCGACCGAGGCGATCTGGGTCTGGGCGGTGGCCTGCACGCCGTTCACGGCGCCGACGCGCTGGGCGATCTGTGGGGTGACCGGACCGTAGACCATGATCTCGGCGGGGTAGCGCCGCACGATGGTGTCCTCGATCGTCGCGCTCGCGATGGCCGCGCCGGTCAGCACCATGGAGACCAACGTGGTGCCGATCAGCAACGCCCCCGCTGTGGTGGCGGCGCGCCGGGGCGTGCGCCGGGTGTTCTCCCCGGCGAGTTGCCCCACGATGTGGGCCCGGAAAGGTCGGCCGAGGGCTGCGGCCGCGGCGGGAATCCACCAGGGGCCCAGCAGCAGGACTCCGGCGAAGTTCAGCACACCCCCGGCCAGGCCGATCACCAGATCATGCTGCAGCGCGGCGGTCACCAGCGCGCCGACGCCGAGGACGAACAGGGCCAGTCCGGCCACGGTGCGAACCCATCCGATGGGGCGTCCGTTGGACGAGGTCAGGTCGGGACGCAGCGCCGCCAGCGGGGGGACGCGCGTCGCGGCCAGAGCCGGAAGGGCGGCCGCGCCGACGGTCACCGCGATGCCTGCCAGCCACGGGGTGATGAGGGCGACCGCGTCCGGGGTGACGCTGTTCAGGTCGAACAGGTCGGGCGCAAACCGGGGCAGGAGGGAGACGAGGCCCCACCCTGCGCCCAGGCCCACCACGCCCGCGATGGCGGCCGTGATGACGGCTTCGCCGAGCACCTGCCGAAACGTCTGTGCACGGGAGGCACCCAGGCACCGTAGGAGCGCCAGACGGCGGGTGTTCTGCGCGACCAGGATCGAGAACGTGTTGCTGATGACGAGGGCAGCCACGAAGAAGGCGATGACACCGAAAGTGAGGAGGATGCCGGTGGTGATGGCCGTGTTGCCGGTGAAGGCTTCGATCTTCTTGGCCGTCCAAGCGGCGGCCTCCGCCACGGTCGCCTTGTCCCCCGACAGGGCGGGGAGCGCCTTGATCGTGGCGGCGAGCGCAGCACCGTCGGGCCCGGAGACCATCACGAAGGCGTACGTGTTGTCGGCGAGCCGCAGCGCGGTCTTGTCCGGTGCGAGGACGGCGGGCTGACTCGGGTAGGCGGAGGCGTCGGATCCGGGCTTCACGATGCCGACGATGGTGTCGGTGGAATCGGGCCACGGGGCCCGGTCGCCGACCTTGAGGTGGCCGGCTTGGGCCATGGCCTCGTTGATGACGATCTCGGAGTCGCCGGTGGGGAGGCGGCCTTGGAGAACAGTCGTCGAACCACCCTGGGGCAGCGTCAGGATCTGGACGTAGTAGGCGGGGGAGCCCGCGGAACGGCCCGACTCGACGAGCGGCCGGGTTCCGGTCACGCCGGGAAGTGCGTTGATCTGGGCAACCGTCTCGGGGGTGATGGCGGCGGCGTTCACGACGACGGAGGCGTCCTTGACGCGGCCGGCGACCTGGTCGGCATAGGAGCGGGACAGCGACGAGCCGAGGATCAAGGTGGCGCAGGTGAAGGCGACACCCAAAACGATGGCGAGGGCGGAGGAGAGAAGACGGCGTGGTTCGCGCAGCACCGTTCTCACCGCTCGTCGGCGACGATGCGGCCGTCGGCCAGGCGGACGATCCGGTCGCAGGCGCGCGCCGCGGAGGGGTCGTGCGTGACCATGACGACGGTCTGGCCGTACATGTCGACGGCCCGGCGCAGCACACCCAGCACGTCGGCGCTGGCGGCCGAGTCGAGCGAGCCGGTGGGTTCGTCGGCGAAGATCACCGTGGGGCGCATGACGAGCGCGCGGGCGACGGCCACGCGCTGCTGCTGGCCGCCGGAGAGCTCTGAGGGGCGGTGGGTGAGGCGTTCGGTGAGCCCGAGGGTGGAGACCACCTCGTCGAACCATTCCTGGTCGGGGCGGCGGCCGGCGAGCCGCTGCGGCAACACGATGTTCTCGCGGGCGTCCAAGGTGGGAACCAGGTTGAACGACTGGAACACGAACCCGATGTGGTCGCGTCGCACGCGGGTGAGGCGCTTGTCGTCCAGTCCGGTGATCTCGACGTCACCCACCCAGGAGCGCCCGTAGCTGGCCTGGTCGAGTCCAGCCAGGAGGTGGAGGAGCGTCGACTTCCCGCTGCCCGAGGGGCCCATGATCGCGGTGAACTCACCCGATTCGAGCTGGGTGTTGACGGCGTCCAGTGCGGTCACGGCGGTCTCGCCGGAGCCGTACACCTTCGTGAGTGCCTCGGCGCGGACGGCGGGTGGTGCGATGGGCATAGGGGATGCTCCTCCTTGTTGGGCTACCCACCCAGCCTGTCGGAGGCGCCAGCGCGCGTCATCGGCCTGCCGCCGCGTCCAGGCTGCATCCTGCGCAGGGGTGCCCCTCGCCCTCCGGGCGCACCCGGTCAACCCACGGGATGAGGACCTACGTCAGGCCTGCGGCGAGACCAGTCCGGCGTCGTAGGCCAAGACGACCAGGCCGACCCGATCCCGGACGGTCAGCTTGGCGAGGATGTGGCCGATGTGGGTCTTCACCGTCGCCTCGGCGAGGTACAGCGAGGAGGCGATCTCGCCGTTGGTCATGCCCTGGGCGACCAAGGTGAGGACCTCCCGCTCCCGTTCGGTGAGTTCCTCGATCCGAGTGGCGGCGCGGGTGGCGGCGCCCGCCCCCGGCAGCAGCGGGACGAAACGCTCCAGCAGCCGACGGGTGGCGGTCGGGGCGACGACCGCTTCGCCGCTGTGCACCGCCCGGATGCCAGCCAGCAGTTCGGCGGGGCCCGCGTCCTTGAGGAGGAAGCCCGACGCCCCCGCCTGCAAGGCGGCGAACACGTACTCGTCGAGGTCGAAGGTGGTGAGCACCAGGACCTTCGCGGAGGCTCCCGCCTCCACGATGCGTCGGGTGGCCTCCACCCCGTCCATGATCGGCATGCGGATGTCCATCAGCACGACATCGCAGCCCGCCGGACCGGTGGCGGCACGCACGGCGTCCGCGCCGTTGCCGACCTCGCTGATCACGGTCATGTCGGATTGGGCGTCCAGCACCATGCGGAATCCCAGGCGCACCAACTCCTGGTCGTCGGCCAGGATCAGGCGGATGGGTTCGGTCATGCTGCGGCTCCAGGGCTGGTCGGGATGAAGGCCTCGATCACGAAGCCTCCGGTGATGTGGTTACGTGCCGCCATCGTGCCACCAAAGGCGGCGACACGCTCGCGCATCCCGACCAGGCCGTGCCCCAGCCCGTCGGTGACGCCCGCCCCCTTGCCGTTATCGCGGATCTGCAGCGACACTCCGGCAGGGGAGTGGTGGATCCGGACGCGGACGGCGGCGTCCGGGCCCGCATGTTTGACGGCGTTGGTGAGCGCTTCCTGGACGATCCGCACGATGGCCAGTTCCATGGCGGGGCTGAGCAGCCTGCGCAGCGACACGTCGCCGGTCACCTCGAGGCGGACGTCGCGGCCGGCATTCGCCAGGCCTTGGACGATCCCCTGCAGGTCGCCCAGGTTGGCCGCCGGGGCCAGTTCGGGTGCCTGCCCGTCGCGCAGGACGCCGACGAGCCGCCGGGTCTCCGCCAGCGATTCCTGGGCGGTCGCGCGAATCGTGGTCAGCGCCCGCTCGGCCGTGGCCAGACGCTTCTCAGGATCGCCGTCCATGCCTGCGGCGTACGCCCCGCCGTCGGCTTGGACGACGATCACCGCCAGGCTGTGGGCGACGACGTCGTGCATTTCCCGCGCGAGCCGCTGGCGCTCCTGGGCGGCGGTCAGCACCACGGCCTGCTGGTACTGCTGCTGTTGGGCCAGCAGGGCGTGGAGGGAAGCGTCTCGGGCGACGGTGCGCGACCGGACTGCGCTCCCGATCGCCCAGGAGGCGGCCACCAGGGAGGCGAGGGCCGTGAACGAGGCGGCCACGGCGAACATGTCGCTCGTCGCCGGATACCAGGAGACCTGCGACCAGGAGACCGCGGCGAGCAAGGCGGCGGTGAACCCGACGATGAGCCAGGTGTTGCGCCAGCGTTCGTGACCGTAGGCGGCGACCGTGTAAAGCATGACCGGCACGGCGACGTTGGTGAGCGAGGGACCCGCGACGACGGCGACCTGCAGCAGATGAGCGGGGATGATGGCCAGCGCCACCAGGTCGGGGTACTTCAGGCGCCACAGCAACGGAACGGCGACGCCCGCGACCAGGACGAGGAACCAGGCGCCACCGCGCACGCTGCCCTGGTCGATGGCGAGGAACATGACGAGCGCGCTGAGCATTGCGTCCGTCGGTCGCGGGATCCAGAACTTCGAGTCGCGCCAGACCGGCCTGATCGGCCGCTCGGGCGCGGAGAGGGATGTGGTCACCCGTTCAGCCTAAGCAGCCCGCCGGGGGCGGGCATCAGTCCCCGGGATGGGCTGCGTCTCATCCCGGGGACAGGCCTGCGGCGTCTCCCTGCTGGCGTGCGGTGAGGTCTGGAGCGTCCGCGGGAGGGCGCGCCGGGTCGTCGAGGACCCCGGGACCCGGCTGATGGGGGGAACCCCAGCCGTAGGCGGCCTCCAGGTGCGGGCGGGTCAGGACCTGCTCCGGGGGGCCGGCGGCCTGGACGCGCCCGGCGGTGAGCAGCACCCAGTCGGCAGCCCGCGCCTCGCTCAGGTTGTGGGTGGTGAGCACCACCCGTGTCCATGGTCGCGTTCGGTGTGGATGATCGCGTCGATGGTGCGCATCGAGACCAGATCGAGGCCGGTCAGCGGTTCGTCCAGCAGCAGCACCTCATGGCGCTGCACGATGCCCTGGGCCACGTAGACCCGCTGCCGCTGCCCACCGGAGAGCTCGTCCAGGTGCCGGCCGCTCAGGCTCGTCACCCCCAGCCGCTCCATCGCCTCCTGGACCCGGACCCGATCGGTAGCTCGGGGACGCCGGAACCAGCCCAGTTCGGGGTACAGACCCATCGCGACGGCCTCGCGGACCGTGATCGGGGTGCCGGTCGGGAATGCCGGGGACTGCATGACGTAGGAGGTGGAGCCGCGGCGGCCGGGGCGTCCGCCCAGGACGCTCAGCGTCCCCGCCAGCGGGGCGATGACACCCGCCAGGGCATGTAGCAACGTCGACTTGCCCGAGCCGTTCGGCCCGATGATCGCGGTGACGCCCTGATGGGGGATCGTGAAGTCGGACGCCCCGAGCGCGATCTGGTGACCGTACCCCAGCGTCAGGCCCGAGGCTCGGGCGAACTCTGCCGTTGGCCCGCTCATGCGTGGGCCGCTGTCGCGGTCGAGGGCTTCATCGCGGCGCGGATGCGGGTCGCCGCGAGGGTGAGGAAGAAGACGGCGATCGACACCAGGGCCATCGTCGCCGACCCGGCCGTGCCCCAGTGGTAGCTGAGCGTCAACCCGATCCAGACGGCGATGGCGGCCAGTGCCACCGACAGGGCGAACATCCGGGGAACGGTGCGGGCCAGCAGCGCAGCGGTGGCCGGCGGTCCCACGAGCAGGCCGAACACCAGGAGTGTGCCGACCGCCTGGAAGCTGCCGATCACCGCGGTGGCGATCAGCACCAGGAGCGCGGCATGGGTGAAGCGAGGGTTCATGCCCAGTGTCTGAGCCTTCGCCGAGGAGAACGCCAGCGCCAGCAGCGGCCGGTACAGGGCCAGCGATCCGACGACCACCGCCGTACCGAGGACCGCCATGGAGACCAGCGTCGGCTCGTCGACGCCGAAGATGTCGCCGAACAGGATCGAGGTGAGTGACCCCGTGTAGGAGCGCGACTTGCTGATCACCGCGACACCGAGCGCCATCATGCCGACGAACAGCAGCCCGATGGCGGTGTCCTCCTTCAGGGAGGTCTGGCGGTGAATCAGCTCGATGCCTCCCACCATGACCAGCGCCGCCACGGCGGCTCCCAGGTAGGGGCTGAAGCCGACGATGACCCCGGCGGCGATCCCGGGGAGCACGCCGTGCACGAAGGCATCACCGAAGAAGCTCATGCCGCGCAGGACGAGCCACACCCCGACGATCGAGCACGTGGCGGCGGCCACCAGGCCGCCGACCAGTGCGCGTTGTTGGAAGCCCAGCAGGAAGGGCTCGATCCACCAGTCCACCGTGTTCCTCGTCGCGTCGAGACGTCACGCCAGCGCGTCGGCGATGCGGCGCGCGTCGGTGAGCATCATGCCTTGATAGGTCTCGGCCCCCGAGCCTGCGGGGCCGACTGATCCCTCGTAGAGCTCGATCACCCGCAGGTCGCCACCCGCCTCCCTGGCCACGGTCTCGACCAGTCGCGGGTTGACGGTGTTGTTGGAGAAGATCGCCCGGACGCCGCTGCTCGTGACGACATCGACGAGCGCGGCGAGTTCGGCCGAGCTGGGCTCGGCGTCGGTGCCGCCCCCGGGGATGACGACGCCCGCGACGGTGAAGCCGTAGGCCTGAGCGAAGTAGTTGTACGCCTCGTGGTCGGTGAGCAGGACGCGGTGCTGTTGTGGGATGACGGACAGAATCTGCCGGACCTCCGCGTCGGTGCCCATGATCGACTCCTTCACCTGGGTGCCGCAGGCGGCGAACTGGGGGTCGCCGGTCACCTCGGTCAGCTTGGCGCCGATCAGCCCCGCGCCGGTGGCGACGCGGGCGGCGTCCATGTGCACGTGCGGGTCAGCCGATCCGTGGTCGTGCGCGTCGTGGGTCGCATGGTCGTGCCCGTCGCCCTCGACGTGGTCGTGGGTGGCCGAGCCGAAGGGGATCGGATCCAGCTGGGGGGCCATGTCGAACAAGGTGGCGCCGTCCCGCGCGGCGTTGGACAACGTGGTGGTCAGGCCGCCTTCCAGGCCGAGCCCGTTGGTGACGACGAGCCTGGCCTTGACCAGGGTGGCGACCTCGGCGGAGGACGTGGAGAACTCGTGCGGGTCATCCCCGGGCCCCATCAGGGTCGCGGAGGTGGCGTGGGCGCACCCGGTGATGTCGGCCAGCACGGATCCCCAGTGGGTGGTGGTGGCGACGGCGAGGGCCGGTGGGGCGGAGGTTGCGGGATCGGGGGTGGGCGCGGGACCGGTGGAGCAGGCCGTGACGATCAGGGCCAGGGAGGCGAGGAGGCCGGGCAGGGCCACGCGGGAAGCACGCACGGGAGAGCTCCATTCGATAGTGAGAATGGTTCTCAACATAACCGGGGAAGAGAACTCCCGCAAAGGCAGACGGGATCGGTTGCCCCCGTCCGTCGTCCATGGCGCCTCCCGGGCGGTGAGGTCGTGGGGTGCCCTGAGGTCTGGGTGGGTCGCTCAGCGAGGCGGGGGGCTCTCGTGCACCGAGTCCGGCCGAGGGGCGACCAGGCTGAGGGTGGCGGCCAGCGCGCTCCGCTCATCGTCAGGCAGGCCCCCCAGGATGAGCTCGGCCCCCTGATTGCGGGCCAGGGTCACCTGGTCCAGCAGGGCACGCCCCTCGTCGGTGAGGGTGAGCAGCGTCGCCCGCCCGTCCGACGGGTCCGGGGTGCGCGCCACCCAGTCGCCCGCGACCAGGGTGTCGATCACCTCGGTGGCCGACCCGCGAGCGACCCGCAGGCGTCCCGCGATCTGTGAGGGGCGTGCTGGTTCCAGGCGGGCGATCGCTCGCAGCGCGTGTGCCTGATGGGGGTTGACCGGGAGCCCTTCCAGGGCGTCGGCGTGAGCGGAGCGCAGGCGGCGGGCGGTGCGCAGGATGAGATCGGCGAGCTCGGGTGAGCTGGGAATAGGCACGACGCCTCCGCGGTTGTTAGTGAGGTAACCTCAGTATATCGACAGAAAGGGGAACCGCATGGAGATGGGACCCCCAGAACTCCGCGGACCAGCCCGCATCGACCCGGCCGACCGCGCCCAGCTCGCCGAATCACCGGTCGGCTGGGACCGCGTCGTCCGCCTCTTCCGCCCCCACCTCGGCTCGCTGACCATCGTGATCCTCACCGTGGTCGCCGCCTCGCTGGTGGGCCTCGCGCAGCCCTTCCTGCTGCGCGCCATCATCGACGACGCCCTGCCGCACGGCGACACCACGCTGCTGGCGTGGACCGTGCTCGGCATGATCGGCGTCGCCGTGGCCACCGCCGTCCTCGGCGTCGTGCAGACCTGGCTGGCCACCACCATGGGCCAAAAGGTCATGAGCCGACTGCGCTCCGACGTCTTCGCCCACCTGCAACGCCAGTCGATGGCGTTCTTCAAGCGCACCCGCGGCGGCGAGATCCAGTCCCGCCTCATCAACGACATCGCCGGGCTGCAGTCCGTCATCACCACCACCGCCACGTCGGTGGCCTCCAACATCACCACCGCCGTCGGCACCGCCGCGGCCATGATCATCCTCGATTGGCGCCTCAGCCTGCTCAGCCTCATCGTGCTGCCGCCCGCCGTCATCCTGACGCGGCGGGTCGCCCTCATCCGCCGCGACATCACCGCGCAACGCCAGGCCACCCTGGCCGACCTCCACTCCCAGGTCGCCGAGGCCCTCAGCGTCAACGGGGCCATGCTGACCAAGACGCTGGGCGCTGGGCAGGCGCGCGTCGACTCCTTCGACCGCACCTCCGCGACGCTGGTCGACCTGGAGATCCGCAGCCAGCTCGCCGGCAAGTGGCGCATGGCGACCATGCAGATCATCTTCGCCGTCATTCCCGCGCTCATCTACCTCGCCGCCGGGTTCCCCGCGCTGACCGGCACCATCACCATCGGCACCCTGGTCGCGTTCACCGCGCTGCAGGCGCAGATCTTTCGACCCATCCTCGGGCTGCTCAGCATGGGAGCCCAGTGGATCGCGTCCATGGCCCTGCTGAGCCGCATCTTCGGCTACCTCGACCTGCCCATCGAGGTGCCCGAGCCCGCCCGGCCCACACCGCTGCCCACGGCGTCGGTCCGCGGCGAGGTCGTCTTCGACGACGTGTCCTACCGCTACCCCGACGGCGAGAGCGACGTTCTCTCCCACATCGACCTCACCCTCGCGCCCGGCCGCTCGGTTGCGGTGGTGGGGGAGACCGGATCGGGCAAGTCGACGCTGGCCGCCCTCCTGGTGCGGCTCGCCGACCCGACCCAGGGCCGCATCACGGTCGACGGCATCGACCTGCGCGACCTGTTCGCGCAGGATCTGGCCCACGCGATCGGCGTCGTCAGCCAGGAGACCTACCTGGCGCACGCGAGCGTCCGCGACAACCTCCTCCAGGCCAAGCCGGACGCCGACGACGCCGAACTGTGGCGCGCCCTGGAGGTCGCCCAGGTGAGTCACACCATCGCCGCCCTGCCCGACGGGCTCGACACCCTCGTCGGGGCTCGCGGTCACCGGTTCTCCGGCGGCGAGCGGCAACGCGTCGCCGTCGCGCGCACCCTGCTGGCCGACCCCCGCGTCCTGGTCCTGGATGAGGCCACCAGCGCGCTGGACACCGAGACGGAACGCGAGTTCCAGGCGGCCCTGGACGCCCTCGCGCGAGGCCGCACCACGCTCACCATCGCGCATCGGCTCAGCACGGTCCGCGACGCCGACGAGATCGTCGTCCTGGATCAGGGCCGCATCATCGAGCGCGGCACCCACGAGGACCTGATGGCCGTCGGCGGCCGGTACGCGGCGCTGGCTGCATGACCCCGGCGTCGATACGAAACCGGGTGCGTAGGCTGGTGCCGTGCTGGCACCCGACCTCGATCGCCGCCCCGCGGTCTGGGTGAGCCCCGGCCTCCTCCTGGTGCCGCGAGCCCCTTCTGGCGCCACGGCCTGGATGCTGCACGCCGCGGCCGAGGGGGGCATCGACGTGCGGCGCCGCGAACCCGTCCCGTGGACGCAGGTGCCGCTCGCCTCGCTCCCCGACGGCGTCCCCATGGCCGTGCGGGAGGCGTATCCCCACGTGTCCGACGCCCTCGCGTTGACCGTCCCCGACGGTCTCGACCTGCAGGCAGCCGTCCGGGGGCAGATCCTCCTCATCGGACGGGCCGACTCCGGCGCCGCGGTCGCGGCCCTCGGGGTTCAGACGGCCCCGCTGCTGGACGCGCTCTACCCCGGGGCGGCGTCGGCGCCGCTGGGCGTCCGCTGGCGCCGCGGGACCCCGACGCTGCGCCTGTGGGCGCCGACCGCCCGCGCGGTCGAGGCGCTGGTGTGGGGCGGGGACACCGAGGACGCGCCCATCGAACGTCACCCGCTCACTGTCGACCCGGACGGAATCTGGCAGGTGACCGGCACCCCGGCGTGGGTCGATCGCCGCTACCTGTACAGCGTCACCGTGTACGTGCCCGCCTTCGACCGGGTCGTGGAGAACCGGGTCACCGACCCGTACGCCGTCGCCCTCACCACCGACTCACGCCACGGGGTCCTGACCGACCTCACCGACCCGCGCTGGGCCGAGCCCCGCTGGCTGGCCGCCCCCAGCCCGCCCCTGCGTCACCGCGTCGACCAGGTCGCCTACGAACTCCACGTCCGCGACCACAGCCGCGACGACGCCAGCGTCCCGGCCGACCTGCGCGGCACCTATGCCGCCTTCGGCGTCGAGAGCGACGGCCGCGCCCATCTGCGGCGCCTCGCCGAGGCGGGCCTCACCAGCGTGCAGCTCCTTCCCGTGCTCGACTTCGCCTCCGTCGTCGAGGACCGCACCGCCCAGCGCCACCCCGACATCGCCGAGCTGTCCGCGGCCAGCCCCGCCGGGGCCCTCCAGCAGGAGCGGGCCGCGCACCAGGCCGGGACGCCCTTCAACTGGGGCTACGACCCCTGGCACTGGTTCGCGCCCGAGGGTAGCTACGCCACCGCCGGGAACCAGGACGGCGGAGCCCGCGTCGCGGAACTGCGCGGCGCCGTCGGGGCGCTGCACGAACTCGGCCTGCGGGTCGTCCTCGACGTCGTGTTCAACCACACGTTCGCGGCCGGGCAGGAGCCCAGCTCGGTGCTCGACAAGATCGTCCCCGGCTACTACTACCGGCGCGAACTCGACGGCACCATCGCCACCTCCCCGGCAGGCCCCGCCGTCGCCACCGAGACTGCGATGGCGTCCAGGATCGTGGTCGACGCCTGCGTCCACTGGGCGCGGCACTACCGCGTCGACGGGTTCCGGTTCGACCTGATGGGCCACCACAGCGTCGAGGTGATGCGTGACGTCCGGGCGGCCCTGGACGCCCTGACCCTCGATGGCGACGGGGTCGACGGTCCGGCCGTCACCCTGCACGGCGAAGGCTGGGACTTCGGTGAGGTCGTCGGGAACGCCCGGTTCGTGCAGGCCACCCAGGGGCAACTCGACGGCACCGGGATCGCCACGTTCTCCGACCGGCTGCGCGACGCCGTCCGGGGTGCCGCCCCGTTCGACGCCGATCCCGGCAGGCAGGGATTCGTCAGCGGGCTCGCCGGGGCGCCCAACGGCGCCGCCCACAACGGCACTTCGGCCGCCCAGCACGATCGGCTCCTGGCCCTCACCGACGTCATCCAGGTCGGTCTGGCCGGGACGCTGCGCACCGTCGCCTTCCGCTCGGCCCGGACGCGGCGGCCGGTCACCGGCGCGCAGGTGGAGTTCTGGCCCGGCGTGTCGGCCGGCTATGCCGCCGAGCCCGATGAGGCGCTCAACTACGTGGACGCCCACGACAACGAGACGCTGTATGACGCCCTGGCGGCCGCGCTGCCGGTCGCCACCGACCCCGGACAGCGGGCCCGCGCGACCCTGGTCGCCCTCGCGCTGGCGACGCTCGGCCAGAACCCGGTGCTGTGGCATGCGGGAGTCGACCTCCTGCGCAGCAAGTCGTTGGATCGCAACAGCTACGACTCCGGGGATTGGTTCAATCGGCTCGACTACACGGGCCGCGACAACGGCTTCGGGCGGGGGCTGCCGCCGGCCCGAGACAACGAAACCCACTGGCGGTGGGTGGCGCCGCTGCTCGCCGACCCGGCGTTGCGTCCGGACGCGGGGTTGGTCGGTGCCACCCATGCGCGCGCCCTCGACCTGCTGCGGCTTCGGTCCTCCAGCAGGCTGTTTCGCCTCGGCAGCGCCGCCCAGATCGAGGCCAAGCTGACTTTTCCCGCCTCGGGCACCTGGGCGCAGCGCCCCGGGGTGGTGGTCATGTTCCTCGACGATGAGCGCGGCACGTGGGTCGACTCCCGGTTCGCGGGGGTTCTGGTCGTCGCGAACGCGCTGCCCTGGCCTGCCGAGCAGCCGCTTCCCGCCGAGGTCGGCACGTCGTGGACGCTGCACCCGGTGCAGGCGCATGGCGCCGACGACGTGGTGCGCCGGGCGCGCGTCGAGGACGGCATCGCCCGTGTGCCCTCCCGCACGGTGGCGGTCTTCGTTCGTCTCCGCCCGTAGGGGGCGCCCCCCGAGACGGGGTGTGTCCCAGGTTGCTCTGTCGCGGGGGTCGGTGGACCTGGCCGGTCAGTCGCGGGAGCGCGGCACCTTGTTGCGGATCAGACGCCAGCGCCACCGCAACTGGTCGAGTCGGGCCTCCATGGACGGGTCGGAGCCCGTGTGCTGGGTGGCGTGGAGATAACGCTCGCCGTAGGACGCCAGCAGTTCGTCGTCGAGGGCGCGGACCCTCGTGACGGTGGTGCTCTCGCGGCGCAGGTTGCGGGCCACCAGCCCGGCAGGCAGCCGGTCGAGTCGGCGCTTGATCTGATCGAGGGGATCCCCGATGGAGCGCAGCAACTCCACCGCGAACCGCAGCCCCTGCTCCGAGGGCTCCTCGGCGTCCGGGTAGCGGGCTGCGATCCAGGCACGCACCGCCGCGATGTCGATCTCGTCGGGCGTCATGACGGGAACCGGGGTCTGCACCAGGGTGGCTGCGGGCAGGGTCGCGTCACCGGCGGGGGAGTCCTCCACGGCGGTGGACGCCGCTGCCTGGCCGGGCAGGTCCCGGAGTCGGTCGGCGATGTTGAGGAAGGAGTCGTCCAACCGCTGGCGCAGCGTGTGCGCCTCCAGGAAGAGCGCGTCGATCTCCGCGCGCCCCTGCGGGGAGAGTTCCTCGTACTGCTTGCTCTTGTAGCGCAGTTCGTGCTCGTACTCGGCCCACGCGTGCGCCGCGACCGTGCGGACCTGAATCTCCAGGCCGTTGAAGGCATGAAAGTAGTGGTCGAGGTCCCCGCCCCGCCGGATCCACTGGGAGTCGAACCGCTCGCCGGTCGCGATGAAATGCCAGCAGTCGTACCCCTTCTTGTCGGGGTCGCGCTCGTCGCCGGGATTGCGATCCTCGGTGAGGGAGAACCGGTCGCGGATCGCAGCCATCGCACGCTCCCGCTCGGCCGAGGTGTAGACGATGACGCGGGCCGCCACCAGGTCGGTGACTTCAGTGCGCGGGTCGTCGTAGCCCTTGGAGCGACACTTGCGCAGGAACGAGCCGATCGACTTCGACCGCGCCGTGATCAGGTGGGCATTGATGGGCTCCTCCGCCATCAGCCGCCGCAGGTACTCCTCCAACTCGATCGCCGCACCCGGGAGCCAGTCCCACTCCTGGGCGAGCTGCTCGTCGAAGCCGTGCGGTGGCGAAGCGGTCGTCATGGCGTCCATTGTTCCTCGTCGTGCCGTGCCTCGGACGTCCTGCGTCGCGACGCCGCGTGGGGCATAGTCTGCGCGGACATGGAGGAGAAGCTGACCCGGGCGCAACGCCTGGATCGCCTGCCGTTCACGCGGCAGCACACCCGACTGCTGGTCGGATCGGGGATCGGGTGGGCGCTGGACGCCATGGATGTGGGCCTGATCTCGTTCGTCATGGCTGCCTTGGCGGTCTCCTGGAAGCTCGATGCGACGACGCTCAGCGTCATCGGCTCGATCGGCTTCGTCGGCATGGCGCTCGGTGCCAGCCTGGGCGGCCTGCTCGCTGACCGGTTCGGCCGCCGCCAGGTCTTCGCGCTCACCCTGCTCGTGTACGGCATCGCCACCGGGGCCTCGGCCCTGGTCGGCTCGGTAGCCGCGTTGATCGTGCTGCGCTTCCTCGTCGGGCTGGGCCTCGGCGCGGAACTGCCGGTCGCGTCGACCCTGGTCAGCGAGTACGCGCCCCGGCGTATCCGCGGCCGGGTCGTGGTGGCGTTGGAGGCCTTCTGGGCGCTCGGCTGGATCGGCGCCGCACTGCTGGGGTATCTGCTGGTCCCGGCGAGCGAGAACGGTTGGCGGTGGGCGCTGGCCGTGGGCATCGTCCCGACCTTGTATGCGCTGGTCGTCCGCTACGGGCTGCCCGAGTCGGTGCGGTTCTCCGAGAGCAAGGGTCGCTTCGACGAGGCGGAGGCGTCGGTGCGCCGCTTCGAGGATGCGGCAGGCGTCGCGCCTGTGCCCAGTCCCAACGTGGCTCCGGTGCAGTCCCGGGGGACCGTCTCGATCTGGAGCCCCGAGTTGCGGGGGCGCACCGCCGCCTTGTGGATCGTCTGGTTCTGCATCAACCTGTCCTACTACGGCGCCTTCATCTGGATCCCGAGTCTGCTGGTGGCGCGCGGCTTCCCGCTGGTGAAGAGCTTCGAGTTCACGCTCATCATCACCCTCGCGCAGATCCCCGGCTACGCGGTGGCCGCGTGGCTGATCGAGAAATGGGGGCGGCGGCCCACCCTGGCGACGTTCCTGGCCGGCTCGGCGCTGGCCGCCGTCGGCTTCGGACTGGCCACCACCGAGTGGTCGATCCTGCTGACGGGTTGCCTGCTGTCGTTCTTCAACCTAGGCGCCTGGGGTGCCCTGTACGCCGTGGGGCCTGAGCTGTACCCCACGACGATCCGCGGCACCGGTGCGGGAGCTGCGGCGGCCTTCGGGCGGATCGCGTCGATCATCGCGCCCCTGCTGGTCCCGATCATGCTGGGGGCGGGCGGTTCGGTGCTGGTGTTCGGGGTGTTCGGGGCCGCCTTCGCGCTCGCCGCGATCGCGGCCACCCGGCTGCCGGAACTGCGCGGCACGGCGCTGGACTCCTGATCGCGCCGGACCTCGGGTCCAGCACGGGGAAGGCCCTCTCCCCACCGCCGGGGAGAGGGCCAGGTCCGGGCGTTCGCAGCGGGTCGAACGCCCGGGGGCAGGCGTCAGCGCCGCGCGATCACCCGTGGGAGTGGTCGTGCTGGGCCGCCTCTTCCTCGGCGGTCATGCCGTTGACCACGGCCACCTCGGTCGGCGTGGCTCCCAGCTTCAGCGTGCGAGCGACGCTGCGCTCCTCGAGATCGATGACCGTCACGGACTGGGCCGCGGCGTCCGTCACGTAGGCGGTGTGTCCCGCCACCGTGATCGAGGGGCCGGCGTCTTGCCAGTCGTCCTTCTCGGTCCAGGCGCCGATCGCAGGAATGGACGCCTCCACGGTCGCCGTCTCGGGGTTGATCACCTGCACGGCGCCGTCGTAGGTGAGCACGAGCGCCTCGCCCTCGGGTCCGCGGGCCAGCGAGCGGAACCAGTACGAGGAGCCCAGTTCCACCAGCTTCAACGTGGCGGTGCGGGTGTCCACGAGGGCGACGCGGGTCGGGCGTTCCTTTGTGGCGTTCGCATCGGACTTGTAGTCGGTCAGGACGATGGGGGACAGGGGGGATCCCGACGAGTTCCCGGTGCGGGCGTAGGCGTCGGGGGCCTCGACCTTGTGGAAGGCGCCGTCGCGCCACACCACGGGACCGTTGGTGCACCCCACGACGACGGTGTCGCCGGAGTCGGTGGACTGGGCGGTGGCTTCCCCGTGGACGCCGGGGCAGTCGTCGGTCTGCGCCACCACGTGCCCGTTGCGACGAACCTGGACGGTGGAGCGGGACTCCTCGGTGCCCTGGGTCAGCAGCACGCCGTCGTCGACCAGGGGAACGGCGACCCCGTGGTGCGGCGCGTCGGTCTTCAGGGCCGTGACGGGGGCGTCCGGATCGGCGATCCATGCGGAGTCGACGATCTGGACGTCTCCCGAGCCGTCGGCGAACAAGGCGGTGCGGTCCTGGTGGGCGACGACGTGCCCAGCCTTGGGCGCCGTGTACTCCCGGGCGGTCAGGCCGGGGACGTAGGTGTAGTGGTGGGAGTGGTCCCCGTGGGGATGCGACTGCACTCCGGCGTCGTAGACCAGGAAGCGGTCGCCATCGGTGACGACGACGTGGCGGCCGTCGCCGGCGGCGTTGAGCCGGAGGAAGCCGGGGTGTGTGGTCTCCTGCACCACGTCGCCGGTCTGCGCGTCGATCAGGGTGAGGCCGTTGTCGTGGGAGAACAGCAGGCGGGTCGTCTGGGTGCGCACCTCGTGTGCGTCTCCGCCGACCTGCGCACTGGGCTCGGCCGAGGCCGAGGGCGTGCCTGCGGGGAGGGTCGGTGTGGCGCACGCGGTCAGCAGGAGGGCGGCCGTGGCGAGTCCGACGGCGGGGCGTAGGAAGGCGGGGGATCGGCGTGGAGTCATGGCGACAGTCCAACACAGACTGAGAATCATTATCAAATAGAAAGAGCGGTTGCCTACGCCGGGCAACAGGCCGCCCCGTTCGGGGAGGTGCTCTAACCTGACTTCGTACCCTGTCCGCACCCATGTGCAACGAACGAGGAGTGTTGATGACCGCATTCACCTGGACCCAGCAGGACCACCGCGCGGTAGATACCGCGCGGGTGCTCGCCGCCGACGCGGTCGAGAAGGTCGGCAACGGTCACCCCGGGACGGCGATCTCGCTGGCCCCGCTGGCCTACCTGCTGTATCAGAAGGTGATGAACGTCGATCCCGCCGAGCCCCGCTGGCTCGGCCGTGACCGCTTCGTCCTGTCGGCCGGCCACGCGTCGATCCTGCAGTACAACCAGCTCTTCCTGGCCGGCTTCGGCCTGGAACTGTCCGACATCGAGGCGTTGCGCACGTGGGGCTCGAAGACTCCCGGCCACCCCGAGTTCGGGCACACCGCAGGCATCGAGGCCACCACCGGTCCGCTCGGGGCGGGCGTCGCCAACGCCGTCGGGTTCGCCATGTCGGCGCGCCACAGCCGCGAGCTGTACGACCCCACCGCAGCCCCTGGCACCTCGGTCTTCGACCACTACGTGTACGCCATCGCCGGTGACGGCTGCATGCAGGAAGGTGTCTCCGGTGAGGCCTCCTCGCTGGCCGCGACGCAGGAGCTGGGCAACCTGATCCTGTTCTACGACGACAACCGCATCTCGATCGAGGGCGACACCAAGATCGCCTTCTCCGAAGACGTCGAGGCCCGCTACGCCGCCTACGGCTGGCATGTCCAGCACGTCGACTTCACCAACGGGTTCACCACCTACGAAGAGAAGGTCGCTGAGCTCTACGACGCCGTCGAGGCCGCCAAGGCCGTCACGGACCGGCCGTCCTTTATCAAGGTGACCACGGTGATCGGCTGGCCGTTGCCGAACAAGGCCGGTGACCACAGCGTCCACGGCGCGAAGCTCGGCGGCGCCGAGATCAGCGCGCTGAAGCAGGAAATCGGCTTCGCCGATGCCCCCTTCGCCATCGACGACGACATCGTCGCCTACACCCGGGCCAACGCCGCGGAGCGCGCTCAGGCGGCCCACGCCGCGTGGGATCCCCGGTTCGAGGCGTGGCGGGCGGCCAACCCCGAGCGCGCGGCGCTGCTGGACCGCGTCCTGGGCAAGCAGGCCCCGGCCGACCTCATCGGTCAGCTCCCCGTCTTCGAGCCCGGATCGATGGCGACCCGCGCCGCGTCCGGCAAGGTGCTGGGCGCGCTGGCCACCGCCGTGCCCGAGCTGTGGGGCGGCTCGGCTGACCTGGCCGGCTCGAACAACACGACGATGGCCGGGGTGCCCTCGTTCCTGCCCGCCGACCGGTCGAGCGAGACCTTCGCGGGCGCGCCCGGCGGCCGGACCCTGCACTTCGGCATCCGCGAGCACGCCATGGGCAACATCATGAACGCCATCTCCATGGACGGGCTCAGCCGCGTCTACGGTGGCACCTTCCTGGTGTTCTCCGACTACATGCGCACCACGCCGCGCCTGGCCGCGCTGTCGCACGTGCCGACGACGTTCGTGTGGACCCACGACTCCATCGGCGTCGGCGAGGACGGCCCCACCCACCAGCCCGTCGAACACGTCATGAGCCTGCGGCTGATGCCTGGCCTCGACGTCGTGCGCCCCGGTGACGCGAACGAAGTCACGCAGGCGTGGGTGCGGATCCTCAACGACTGGGATCGGCCGGCAGCCCTCATCCTGTCCCGGCAGAACATGACCACCTACGACCGTTCCCCCGGGTCCGGATTCGCGTCGGCTGAGGGCGTGGCCCGCGGCGGCTACATCCTCAAGGAGGCCTCCGCGGCTCCGCAGGTCGTCTTGGTGGGCACCGGTTCCGAGGTGGAGATCGCGGTCGCCGCAGCCGCCAAGCTCGAGGCCGAGGGCGTCCCGGCGCGCGTCGTGTCGCTGCCGTGCGTCGAGTGGTTCCAGGCGGAGACCGAGGACTACCGCGACGAGGTGCTGCCCGCCGGGCTGCCCAAGGTCGTGGTCGAGGCCGGGGTCACGGTCGGCTGGAAGGACCTTCTGGGTGCCAACACGGAGGCCGTCGGCGTCGACCAGTACGGCGCCTCCGCCGCGGGCCCGACGATCTTCGAGAAGTACGGCGTCACCACCGATGCGGTGGTCGCCACGGCCAAGGCTGCGCTGGCCTGAGTCCGTCACCGGTGCCCCGTCCGTCCGCGGGCGGGGCACCGTCGCGTCTGCTCACAGCCTGGTCACAGTGTCCTGGACGCGCGTGAGCGGGCGTGTCCGCGTCTCCGGGCAGCACCTACCATGGAGCGACCGCAGTGACGCCGACGCAGGAGTATCGATGGCCGAAACCAAGAGCGCGCGACCCGAAGGTGGCGGGCGTCCCCGCCGCGGCCTGATCCTGGGTGGGGTGGCGGCCGGTGTCGTGGTGCTTGCCGGTGTCGCCTACGGCGTCGGCTACGCCCTGTCGGGCAACACGCTGGCACCCAAAACGACCATCGCGGGCGTCGACGTGGGCGGCCTGGCCCCGGCCGAGGCGGAAGCGAAGCTCACCGCCGAGCTCGCGCAGCGATCCTCCGATCCCATCACGCTGACCGCGGCCGATCAGAGCACGACCCGGACGCCGCAGGAACTCGGCCTCGCCGTCGACTACGCGGCCTCGGTGCGGGCCGCAGGCGGTGGCAAGTCGTTCGATCCCCGCGTCATCTGGGAGAACCTGACCGGTGGCGGGGAGCAGTCGGCCGTGGTGGGCGTCGACCGGGCGGCCGCCGAGTCGGCGCTCGGGGATCTGAGCAGCGCCACCCACGTCGACCCCGCCAACGCGGAGCTCGCCATCGTCGAGGGCACACCGACCGTGACCGACGCGAGTGCCGGCCGCGCTCTCGACCTGGACGCCACCATCGTCACGCTGCAACGCGACTACCTGATCTCGACCCAGGTCGAGGCGGCCCTGCGCGCCGTCGACCCCGACGTCTCCACCCAGGAGGCCAACGACGCCCGCACGCAGGTCGCCGACCCGGCGCTGTCGGGGCCCATCACCCTCTCCCTCGGCGACAAGACCCTCGAGGTCTCTGCGCAGACCATCGGGTCAGCCCTCACCTTTGAGGCGGCTGACGGCGCGCTGGTGCCCCGCCTCAACTCGGCCACGTTGCTGCAGGCCTCCGAGGCGCGGCTCACCGAACTGGGCATGACCGAGCCCAAGGACGCCAGCTTCACCTTCACCGACGGGCGCCCCACCGTGGTCCCCTCCACGGACGGCAACGGCGTTTCCGCCGACAGCCTGGCCACGGCGGTGTCGGCGACGATGACCAAGACCGCCGACCGGGTGGCCTCGGTGGAGGTCGGCCCGCTGCAGGCGTCCTTCACGACGCAGGACGCCGAGAAGCTCGGCATCAAGGAGGTCACCGGCGAGTTCACGACGAGCTTCCCCGCGACGGCGTACCGGGTCAACAACATCGGCAAGTCCGCGGGCCTCGTCAACGGCGTGCTGGTCAAGCCGGGGGAGACCTTCTCGATGAACAAGGTGCTCGGTCCCCGGACGCTCGCCCTGGGCTGGATGGCCGGTGGCGCCATCGACGGCGGCAAGGTCGTCGAGCGGATGGGCGGCGGCATCTCGCAGACGACCACCACGACCTTCAACGCGATCTTCTTCGCGGGTCTCGAAGACGTGTACCACAAACCGCATTCGCTGTACTTCAGCCGCTACCCGATGGGGCGTGAGGCGACCTTGGACTACGTCTCGGTCGATATGAAGTTCAAGAACAACAGCCAGTACGGCGTCCTGCTGCAGGCCTACACCAACAACCCGAAGGTGGGCGGCCAGGGCACCGTGACGGTGAAGGTGTGGTCCACCAAGGCCTACGACGAGGTCAAGGCCTCCGACCCGGTGCAGAGCGAGTTCCGCTCGCCGGGGGCCGCGATCCAAAGCGATGCCGCAGTGTGCAGCCCGCAGAGCTCCATGCAGGGCTTCCGCGTCGACTACAACCGGTTGTTCTATCAGGGTGGTCAGCTCGTCAAGACCGAGCCGTTCACCTGGACGTACAACACGTTGCAGGCTGTGACATGCACCAACCCGGCCGCCCGGGCCGACCGCATCGAACGCTAGCCGCGGGTCGCGTCGCGCCCGGCCTGCGCGCAGAGGAGAGTGCGCGCGGCCGGGCGCGAGGCGTCAGCGGGGTGGGGTGCCGCCGGGCATCTGCCCTCCAGCGGACCCGGACAGCCCGCTCAACCCGCTGGTCTGGGAACCTCCGGTGCGCGTGCTTGAGGTGGACGACGAGGTCGGGAGGGCGACGCCCAGGTCGGCCAGTTTCACCTTTTGCCCGACGCTGAGGCCGTCCGTGATCTGGAGGTGCGTCGCACCCCTGATGCCCAAGGTGACGTCCTTCGTGGTCGTCGACCCGCCGTCGATGACGGTGACGGTGCCCCGCGTGGTGCTCGTCAGCGTCACCGCCGAGACGGGCACCAGCGTCGCTTGGGACGCCTCGGCGACGGTGATGACGACGCCCGCGGTGGTCCCGCTGGCCAGGCTTCCATCGGGGGAGGCGACCGTGATGCTCACCGGCCAGGTGGCCGACCCCGAGGTGGAGGAGGCCAGCAGCCCGACCCGGGACACGACCCCGACGCTGTGACTGCCGGTCGTGGACGTGACGGCCACCTCTTGACCGGCCTTGACCGAGGCAATCGTTGCTTGGGCGATGTCCACGGAGATGGCCTTGGCGTCCAGCGTCCGCACGGTGGCGACGTCGTCGGTCGAGGCCTGCTCGCCGGCCACGAACGGGAACGCGGTCAGCGTTCCGCTCGCCGGGGCGAGCATGGTCGCCTGCTCCAGGGCCAGGGCGGCGTTCGTGCGCGCCAACTGCGCTTCCTCCACCGAGACTTCGGCCTGCGCGACCGTGGTCTGCGTCCGGGCGCCCGAGGCGCTCCCGGTGCTGCCGCCCGTCTGAGCCGACCCGTTCGACGATGA
>RRZU010469176.1_pt1 | contig 28096 bp, 27 predicted proteins | sample 2165561 | NCBI WGS metagenome assembly RRZU01 (sample SAMN10456909, study PRJNA506462) | wastewater metagenome | isolation source: wastewater sludge | place: USA: Moscow, Idaho | reverse complement strand
TGGTTGAGCTTTCAAAAGTGGCAGGTCTGAGTGACTGGATTGAAGCGGCACGTCTAGGAGAGCAGATCAATACCAGTGAGCATCGTTCTGTCATGCACTTTGCTTTAAGAGCAAATGTAGATGATGTTTATTCTGTTGATGGACAAAATGTTGTGCCTATTGTCCACCAGGAGCTTCGTCGATGCTTTGATTTTTCTGAAAAAATCCGTCAAAAAACATGGTGTGGTTTTGATGGTTCTCCCATTAGGGATGTTGTCAATATTGGTATAGGAGGTTCTGATCTAGGACCTCGGCTGGTAGTGCAGGCTTTGCATCCATATGCTTTGTCTGATATTCACGTGCATTTCGTTTCCAATCTTGATGGGGCAGATCTTGCTCAGACTCTGGAGGGGCTTGATCAGGCTACTACTTTATTTATCGTTTCATCAAAGTCTTTTTCTACACCAGAAACGCTTGATAATGCATCTGCAGCCAAAATATGGTTTCTGCAAAAAGCTCAGTGCTCTGATGTCGCAAAACACTTTGTGGCCATTTCAAGTAATGCTGAGGCTGTCAAGAATTTTGGAATTGCTCCTGAGCTGATGTTCCGGTTTTGGGATTGGGTAGGAGGGCGCTATTCCGTCTGGTCTGCCATTGGCCTGTCTGTCATGATTGCTATCGGAGAGAGGCACTTCAGGGCCTTTCTTGATGGCGCACGGGAAATGGACCAGCATTTTTTCACTGCTCCGCATGAAAAAAACATTCCAGTGGTGATGGCTTTATTGGGAGTCTGGTACAACACTTTTTACGGTGCCCATACCCATGCCATCATGCCTTACGCTCATGGCCTTGCAAGACTGCCTGCTTATTTGCAGCAACTTGATATGGAATCAAACGGGAAACGGGTAGGGCGATTTGGTGAAATGCTGGACTTTGATACCGGTCCTGTTGTATGGGGAGAGGTCGGGGTCAATAGCCAGCACGCATTTTTTCAGTTGCTGCATCAAGGAACGCGACTGGTGCCTTGCGACTTTATCTTGCCTTTGCGTAGTCATTACGCTATTGGACAACATCACCAACAGCTCGTGGCAAACTGCTTGGCGCAAACGGAAGCCCTGATGCGGGGCAAGACGGATACCGAGGTATTGGAAGAATTGCAGGCAGCCGGTGTGACCGGAGAATTGCTTGATGCCTTGTTGCCACAAAAAGTATTTCCCGGCAATCAGCCATCCAATACGATTGTTATCGACGAACTTTCTCCCCGTTTTTTGGGAATGCTTCTGGCCGCTTATGAACACAAGGTATTTGTTCAGGGTGTGATCTGGGGTATCAACTCATTTGATCAATGGGGGGTTGAATACGGCAAGCAACTGGCCAAGCGCATCGCACCCGAGCTGGCTTCAACAGAACCACCCGGGCATGACAGCTCAACGAATGCCCTGATTGAACGCTATCGCACACGAGGATGCAGGTCATGACCGATCATTTGCTGGCCTTGTCGTCTGACCTTGGTCGCTTTTTGCTCCAGAGCGGTCAGTCACTGGCGACGGCCGAATCCTGTACCGGAGGCCTGATCGCGGCTACCCTGACTGAAGTTGCCGGTTCAAGTGGCTGGTTTGGATGGGGAGTAGTCAGTTATGCCAATGCTGCCAAGATGCAGCTGCTGGCCGTGCAGCCCGAAACCTTGCATGATCATGGGGCCGTGAGCGAGGCCGTTGTGCGGCAAATGGCAACTGGGGTGCAAAGGTTGTCCGGGGCAGACTGGAGCATTGCTGTCAGTGGTGTGGCAGGTCCGGGAGGCGGCAGTGCGGCCAAGCCGGTCGGGACGGTCTGGTTTGCCATTGCAGACCCGGATCTGCGTGTGGAAGCCTTTGTGCATCACTTCAGTGGTGATCGTGCCGGAATTCGCTGGCAAACCGTTGAAACAGCCTTGTCTGCCCTGATTGCTCGTGTGGCAGGGCAAACCAGCCAAGCGTGACGACGGTGCTCCGATTGTTGCAGTCAGTCGCACAGCCAAAAGGGGCGCTGTTTGCACCCGCATCTCGCATGAGCAGACACAATGGGTGATGAGACCGGTTCGGCATGCTGATCGCCGAACTGTGTCGCAGGCATGTTTTTTCGGAAACTGGTTATTATTTTCTGATATAGCCGACTTCTCAGTAGCAGAGCGCTTTAGAGTCCGAGCTTAATTTACCTGATTTCTTGGCGAGTGATTTGGCGTAGGTCGCCGGCGTCAAACCGTCAAGCGCTTTCTTGGGTCTTTCGTTGTTGTATTCCCTCCGCCAGGCTTCGATGACGACCTGTGCATGGCGCAGACTGGTAAACCAGTGTTCGTTCAGGCACTCATCCCGGAAGCGCCCGTTAAACGATTCGATACAGGCGTTCTGATTGGGCTTGCCGGGTTCGATGAGGAAGAGCTGAACACCACGAGCATGCGCCCAGGTGAGCATGGCACGACTGCAGAACTCCTTGCCGTTATCTGTCCTGATCGCTTTGGGCAAGCCGCGTGTTGTCGCCAACTGGTCGAGGACACGCGTCAGATGCATGCCACTCATCGCGCGCTCCGGCACGATCGCGACTGCCTCCTCTTGATGACGCGGCCTTCCGCCGTCCGGTCGAACACAAAGTCCATCGACCAGACTTGGTTGGCGGCCAAGGGGCGGGCCAGTGGGTGACGAGCTGCTACCGGCACCTTCTTGCGCTTGTGCCGGCAAATTTGCAGCCCTGCCTCGGCATAGACCCGATCCACCCACTTGTGATTGACCTGCATGCCTTCCTGCCGCAGCTTCAAACAGATCATACCGGCGCCGTAGCGGCGGTGACGTTGCGCGAGCGTGATGATCTTCGCTTTCAAGGTGGCATTACGGTCGGTGGCGGGCTGATAACGGAATGAACTGGGACTCATGCCAGCCAGACGCAGCGATCGACGCTCACCACTTTTTTCGCAGCGCCTCTTTGGCAATCTCGTTCTCGTGCATCGTCGCGGCCAGGAGCTTCTTCAGCCGCGCATTCTCGCTCTCTAGCTCTTTGAGTCGCTTGGCCTCCGAGACGTTCATGCCAGCAAACTTGCTGCGTCAAAGGTAATAGCTGGCTTCCGAGAAAGCGTGTTGCTGCACAGTTCGGCTACGGACATGCCTGCTTCTGCTTCGCTCAGAAACCCGATGATCTGTTCTTCGGTGAAACGTTTCTTCATTTTCAATCTCCATGTTATGGTGAATTGGACTCTAACGTCATGTGCTCCTTAATACCGGGGGGCGTCGCAGTGACAAAAGTAGTGAGTGAACCCTCACTGCAGAAGTTGCTGTGCTATCTGATAAATAAGGGATTCCGTAAGCGTCGCTTGCTATAAACTTCCCTTGATTCTGTCACTTGCTCTACCGACCGCAAGGCTGCCTTGAAGACGAAAATCATCATGTTTGCACAACGCCCATACGGTTTATGTCCAAACGGAAACGGGTGAATCGTTCAGATTCACCCGCTTTCGTTTTACCTGCCCTTTTTGTTCAGACTGTTGTGGCCGGTACGCGTACCCAGCCTTCCATCAGGATGCGGGCGCTGCGGCTCATCACGGCCTTGGTGACACTCCACTGGCCGTTCTGGCAGACGGCACTGGCGCCGACGCGTAAGGTACCCGACGGGTGGCCGAAGCGTACCGCGTCCTTCTCGCCGCCGCCGGCGGCAAGATTCACCAGTGTGCCGGGCACTGCAGCGGCGGTGCCGATGGCGACGGCGCAGGTACCCATCATCGCGTGATGGAGCTTGCCCATCGACAGCGCGCGCACCAGCAGGTCGATTTCACCGGCATCGATGGTTTTGCCGCTGGAGGCGGTGTAGCTGGCAGGCGGTGCGACAAAGGCGATTTTCGGCGTGTGCTGGCGGGTGGCGGCTTCTTCCGGCGTCTTGATCAGGCCCATGCGCAAGGCACCGGCGACGCGGATCTTCTCGAAGCGCGCCAGCTGCTCGGGGTCGCTGTTGATTGCTTCGCGCAGCTCGGTGCCGGTGTAGCCGATATCGGCCGCGTTGACGAACACGGTCGGGATGCCGGCGCTGATCATGGTCGCCGGGAAGCTGCCCACGCCAAGCACCTCCAGCGTGTCGACCAGGTTGCCGGTGGGGAACATCGAGCCGCCGGCATCACCGTCGTCCGACGGGTCCATGAATTCGAGCACGATTTCGGCGGCGGGGAAGGTGACACCGTCCAGCTCAAAATCACCGGTTTCCTGTACCCGGCCGTTGCTGACCGGGACGTGGGCGATGATGGTTTTTCCGATGTTCGCCTGCCAGATACGCACGACAGCGATACCGTTGTCGGGGATGCGGGCCGGGTCGACCAGACCGGCATGAATGGCGAAGGCACCGGCGGCAGTCGAGAGGTTGCCACAGTTGCCCGACCAGTCGACAAACGGCTTGTCGATCGACACCTGGCCGTACAGATAGTCCACATCGTGGTCGGGGACGCTGCTCTTGCTGAGGATCACGCACTTGCTGGTGCTGGAAGTGGCGCCACCCATGCCGTCGATGTGTGCGGCATACGGGTCGGGGCTGCCGATCACGCGCATGAACAGCGCGTCACGGGCCGCACCCGGTTGCTGGCATGCCGGCGGCAGGTCCTGCAGGCGGAAGAACACGCCCTTGCTGGTGCCGCCACGCATGTAGGTGGCGGGAATCCGGATCTGGGGTTGTTGGCTCATGGCTGGGTTTCCTGGGTGGGAAGGCCGACCGGCGCGAAACTAGGCTGTGTAGTGCCCGGCCCCGCACCCGCGCGGCCTGTCCGTTTAGGCCGGTTCGGTTTCGCGCGAGGTGTTGGACTCAAGGAAGTCCTGCGCGAAGCGCTGCAGCACGCCGCCCGCCTGGTAGACACGCACTTCGGCGGCGGTATCCAGACGGCAGGTGACCGGTGCTTCGGTGGTGTCGCCGTTCTGGCGGTGGATTACCAGCGTCAGTGTGCAACGCGGCGACAGCTTGCCCTGGATGTCGTAGGTCTCGGTGCCGTCCAGTCCCAGCGTCAGGCGGGTGGTGCCCGGCTGGAACTCGACCGGCAGCACGCCCATGCCGATCAGGTTGGTGCGGTGGATGCGCTCGAAGCCTTCGGCGACGATCACTTCCACCCCGGCCAGACGCACGCCCTTGGCTGCCCAGTCGCGGCTCGAACCCTGGCCGTAGTCGGCGCCGGCAACGATTATCAGCGGCTGTTTGCGCGCCATATAGGTTTCGATGGCTTCCCACATCCGCATCACCTTGCCTTCCGGTTCGACGCGGGCGAGCGAGCCTTTTTTCACCGCACCGTCGACAATGGCCATTTCGTTGACCAGCTGCGGGTTGGCGAAGGTGGCGCGCATGGCGGTGAGGTGGTCGCCACGGTGGGTGGCGTACGAGTTGAAATCCTCTTCCGGCAGGCCCATCTTGGCGAGATACTCACCAGCGGCGGAACTGGCCAGAATGGCGTTGGACGGCGACAGGTGGTCGGTGGTGATGTTGTCCGGCAGGATGGCCAGCGGACGCATGCCCTTGAGTGTGCGCGGGCTGGCGGCCAGTGCACCCATGCCTTCGGTGTCCCAGTACGGTGGGCGGCGGATGTAGGTCGACATCGGGCGCCAGGCGTAGAGCGGGCTGTCGGCCTGTTCGGCTTCGCCCAGATCGAACATCGGGATGTAAACCTGCTTGAATTGCTCCGGCTTCACGCAGGAGGCGACCAGCGCGTCGATTTCCTCGTCCGACGGCCACAAATCTTTCAGGCGGATTTCCTTGCCGTCGACCACGCCCAGTACGTCCTGTTCGATGTCGAAGCGCATGGTGCCGGCGATGGCGTAGGCGACCACCAGCGGTGGCGAGGCCAGGAAGGCCTGCTTGGCGTAGGGGTGGATGCGCCCGTCGAAGTTGCGGTTGCCCGACAGCACGGCGGTGGCGTAGAGGTCGCGCTCGATGATCTCCTGCTGGATTGCGGGGTCGAGCGCGCCGGACATGCCGTTACAGGTGGTGCAGGCGTAGGCGACGATGCCAAAGCCCATCTTTTCCAGCTCCGGCAGCAGGCCGGCCTCTTCCAGGTACAGCCGGGCGACTTTCGAGCCCGGTGCGAACGAGCTTTTCACCCACGGCTTGCGGGTCAGCCCCAGTGCGTTGGCCTTTTTGGCCAACAGGCCGGCGGCGATGACGTTGCGCGGGTTGGACGTGTTGGTGCAGCTGGTGATGGCGGCGATAATCACCGCGCCGTCCGGCAGCAGGCCTTGCGCTTCTTCATCGCGTGCGGCGGTGAGCTTGGTTTCGTCGGCGATGCCACGTTCTTGCAAAGCGGAAGTGGGCAGGCGTTTGTGCGGGTTGGACGGGCCGGCCATATTGCGCACGACGGTAGACAAATCAAACGTCAGCACGCGCTCGTACTGGGCGCTTTGCAGCGCGTCAGCCCACAGGCCGGTGGTCTTGGCGTAGGTTTCCACCAGCGCGACCTGTTCCGGCTCGCGGCCGGTGAGCTTGAGGTAATCGATGGTTTGCTGGTCGATGTAGAACATCGCCGCGGTGGCGCCGTACTCCGGACACATATTGGAGATGGTGGCGCGGTCGCCGATCGACAGGCTGTCCGCCCCTTCGCCGAAGAATTCGACGTAGGCACCGACTACGCGTTCCTTGCGCAGGAACTCGGTCAGCGCCAGCACGATGTCGGTGGCGGTGATGCCGCTTTGCCGCTGGCCGGTCAGCTTGACGCCGACGATGTCGGGCAGGCGCATCATCGACGGGTGGCCGAGCATCACGGTTTCCGCTTCCAGCCCGCCCACGCCGATGGCGATCACGCCCAGCGCGTCGACGTGCGGGGTGTGGCTGTCGGTGCCGACGCAGGTGTCGGGGAAGGCCACGCCGTCGCGCGCCTGGATCACCGGGCTCATTTTTTCCAGGTTGATCTGGTGCATGATGCCGTTGCCGGCCGGGATCACGTCCACGTTCTTGAACGCGGTCTTGGTCCACTCGATGAAGTGGAAGCGGTCTTCGTTGCGGCGGTCTTCGATCGCGCGGTTTTTCTCGAAGGCGTCCGGGTCGAAGCCGCCGCATTCGACGGCCAGCGAGTGGTCGACGATCAGTTGCGTCGGCACCACCGGATTGACCAGCGACGGGTCACCGCCCTGGTCGGCAATGGCGTCGCGCAGGCCGGCCAGATCGACCAGCGCGGTCTGGCCCAGGATGTCGTGGCAGACCACGCGGGCCGGGTACCACGGGAAATCCAGGTCGCGTTTGCGTTCGATCAGCTGTCTGAGCGAGTCGGTGAGGCTGGCCGGGTCGCAGCGGCGGACCAGTTGTTCGGCCAGCACGCGCGAGGTGTAGGGCAGGGTGGCGTAGGCGCCGGGCTGGATCGCCTCGACGGCGGCGCGGGTGTCAAAGTAGTCGAGCCCGGTACCGGGCAGGGCTTTGCGGAATTGTGTGTTCATGGCAGATGGCTGGGCAGTAGGGGCGACAAAGGGGAGTCGTCCCGCATGCAGCAGGACGCTCCCCCTCTCCGGTGTGGATCAGCGTTCGTCGATCGGCACGAACGTCAGGTTTTCCGGGCCGGTGTAGTTGGCCGACGGGCGGATGATCTTGCCGTCCTCGCGCTGTTCGATCACGTGGGCGGCCCAGCCGGTGGTGCGGGCGATGACGAACAGCGGGGTGAACATGGCAGTCGGTACACCCATCATGTGGTAGGACACGGCGCTGAACCAGTCGAGGTTCGGGAACATTTTCTTGATGTCCCACATGACCGACTCCAGACGCTCGGCGATGTTGAACATCTTCATGTCGCCGGCTTCGATCGACAGGTCACGTGCCACTTCCTTGATCACCTTGTTGCGCGGATCGCCGATGGTGTAGACCGGATGGCCAAAGCCGATGACGACTTCTTTTTTCTCGACGCGGGCCTTGATGTCGGCTTCTGCTTCGTCCGGGCTTTCGTAGCGCTTTTGTACTTCGAAGGCGACCTCGTTGGCACCGCCGTGCTTCGGGCCGCGCAGGGCACCGATGGCACCGGTAATGGCCGAGTACATGTCCGATCCCGTGCCGGCAATGACGCGGCCGGTGAAGGTGGATGCGTTGAATTCGTGCTCGGCGTACAGCACCAGCGAGGTGTGCATGGCGCGCACCCACAGGTCGGACGGCTTTTCACCGTGCAGGAGGTGCAGGAAATGGCCGCCGACGGAGTCGTCGTCGGTTTCTACCTCGATGCGGCGGCCGTTGGTGCTGAAGTGGTACCAGTAGAGCAGGGCGGAGCCGAGCGAAGCGATCAGGCGGTCGGCGATGTCACGGGCGCCTGGTGCGTTGTGGTCGTCTTTTTCCGGCAGGGTGCAGCCCAGCACCGAGACGGCGGTCCGCATCACGTCCATCGGGTGGCTGGCCGCCGGCAGGGCTTCGAGAGCCGATTTCACGCTGGCCGGCAGGCCGCGCAGCGACTTGAGTTTTTTCTTGTAGCCGGCGAGCTCGGCGTGGCTGGGCAGCTTGCCGTGTACCAGCAGGTAGGCGATTTCCTCGAATTCGCAGGTGGTGGCGAGGTCGAGGATGTCATAGCCGCGGTAGTGCAGGTCGTTGCCGGTGCGACCGACGGTGCACAGGGCGGTGTTGCCGGCGGCAACACCGGAGAGGGCGACCGATTTCTTGGCCTTGGGAAGAACTTGCAGGGTTTCGCTCATGTTGACCTCCAGCTCCTGAAATGCATTGCAGTGAATGTGGGTTTTATTGGGGCTTGTAGAAAACGGCGAGCCAGACCGTGTCCTGGCCGGGGGCGGTGGCCGCCACCCGGTGGCGTTCGTGTGCAGGTATGGTGACCGCATCGCCGGGCCGCAGTTCCAGTACACGGGCCGGTTCGTCGAATTCCAGCCGGGCGCTGCCCGACAGCAGCAGCACCCATTCGTGTTCGTCCTGGTCGTACCAGAATCCTTCGGGTGAGGCATGGCCGCGCGACACGATCCGTTCGACCCGGAAGCGGCCGCGGCCGCCCAGCAGGGTTTCCATCCATTCCTGCGGCAGCTCGGCCGGAATGCCGGTGAAAAGGTTGCGCGGCATGGGCGGGCCTCAGGCCTTCTGTTCGCGGAACAGGGCGTCGAGCTTCTGCTCGTAGCCGTGGTAGCCAAGGTGATCGTAGAGTTCCATGCGGGTCTGCATGGTGTCGAGCACGCCCTGCTGGGTACCGTTGCCGAGGATGGCGCCGTATACGCCGAGGGCGGCCTTGCTCATGGCACGGAAGGCCGACAGCGGGTAGAGGATCAGGCTGACATCGGCGCTGGCCAGCTGGTCACGGGTATAGAGCGGGGTGGAGCCGAATTCGGTGATGTTGGCCAGCACCGGTACGCCGACGGCTTCGGCAAACTGTTTGTACATCGACAGCTCGGTCATGGCTTCCGGGAAGATCATGTCGGCACCGGCTTCGACGCAGGCCCGGGCGCGGTCGATGGCGGCTTCGAGGCCTTCCACGGCCAGGGCGTCAGTGCGGGCCATGATGACGAAGCTGGCATCACGGCGGGCATCAACGGCGGCCTTGACGCGGTCGACCATTTCTTCCTGGCTGACGATGGCCTTGTTCGGGCGGTGGCCGCAGCGCTTTTGCTGCACCTGGTCTTCGATGTGGACGGCGGCCACCCCGGCGCGCTCGAGGGCGCGGATGGCGCGGGCGATGTTGAAGGCGCCGCCCCAGCCGGTGTCGATGTCGACCAGCAGCGGCACGTCGGTCACGTCAGTGATGCGGCGGGCGTCGACCAGCACGTCTTCCAGCGTGGTGATGCCGAGGTCGGGAATGCCGCACGAGCTGGCTGCCACGCCGCCACCCGACAGGTAAAGCGCCTTGGCGCCGCTGTGCTCGGCGAGCTTGGCGGCGTAGGCGTTGATGGCGCCCAGTACTTGCAGCGGCTTTTCGTTGGCGACCGCGTCGCGGAAGCGTTGACCGGCTGTCGTCATGCGTTTTCTCCTCCATCCCGGGTTGAATTTTTCTACCGAGCAATTGCTTGGTTGATTGGGTGATTCTAGCGAGTGCTTGGTTCGCTCGTAAACCATCTGATGAGATTCGGCCGGAAAATGAAACAATATGCTGCAAGAGTATTTCGTTTTCGTGTTATGTCGCAGGTAGCGTATTGAAATTGGTGAATTATTTTACTTTTGCGCGTCTGGCCAATCGGTTTCGATACAATCAGGGCTTCCGCAGTTTTTTATCCATTTCGAGAGGATTTCCCTATGCAAAGCCGTCTGTTGGCCGTGGTGGCACTGGCCGCCATGCCGTTGGTTTCCCATGCCGGAGGGCTGGGGGTGCAGGTTGGCGAGAACTACCAGTCGCTGTCGTACGCCAGCAGTGGTGCCGGTCTGGGCCTGTCGGCCGACTATCTGCACCGTGACAGCCGTGATGACCAGACCCTGTCGCTGGGCGCCGGTTTTTCGCTGCCGCTGGGCCCGGTCATGCTGACGGCCGGTGCTAAGCTGAGCTACCTGGATGTGGACGGCCGCAATGAATGGGCCGTGCCGGTAGGCGGCCGGATCGGCATGTCGCTGGGACAAAGCTTTGGCGTGTATGCCCAAGGCTATGCTGCCAGCAACGGCATGGCCAGCGGCAATATCCACCAGTACCAGGACGGTGAAATCGGTGCCAGCTTTACGCCGTTCAAGCCGCTGACCGTGTCGGCCGGCTATCGCTACAGCGACGTGGAGCTGGCCGGTGGCAGCTGGAAGCGCAAGCTGGCCGACGGGCCGTTTGTCGGCGCCGCACTGAGCTTCTGAGCCGCAACGGCACTCCATGCACGACAGGCCGCACATGCGGCCTGTCTGCTTGTCCGGACGGCTGTTCCGGCGGTCTGCCCTGACACAGGGTTACGGCGTGCGCCGGAGCCAGCGGGTGGCGTCGGTCAGGCCGTCCAGCGTCAGCGGGCACATGCGTTCCTGCATCAGCTGGCGCAGCATGCCGACCGACTGGACGTACGGCCAGTGCGCCTGCGGCAGCGGATTGAGCCAGACGGCATGGCGGAAATGCGCCAGCAGGCGCTGCATCCACACTTCACCGCTTTCTTCGTTCATGTGCTCGACGCTGCCGCCGGGGTAGACGATTTCGTACGGGCTCATGCTGGCGTCGCCGACAAGGATCAGCCGGTAGTCGGGGCCAAACGTGTGCAGGACATCCAGCGTGGCCGTGCGGGAATCATGACGGCGGGCGTTGTCCTTCCACAGCGACTCGTAGACGCAGTTGTGGAAGTAGAAAAACTCCAGATGCTTGAATTCGACCCTGGCCGCAGCAAACAGGGCAGCCACTTCGCGGATGTGGTCGTCCATCGAGCCGCCGATGTCCAGAAGCAGCAGCAGTTTGGTGGATTCGCGCAGCTCCGGGCGGAAAACCAGATCCAGCAGGCCGCCGTGACGGGCGGTGCTGCTGAGCGTGGCGTCCAGGTCCAGCCGGTCGCTGGCACCCTGGCGGGCAAACGCCCGCAGCCGGCGCAGGGCAACCTGCATGTTGCGCGGGCTCAGCTCTGCTCCTGCGTCCAGGTTGCGGAATTCACGCTTGTCCCACACCTTGACGGCGCGCCGGTGGCGCGAGTCGTCCTGGCCGATGCGGACACCGGCCGGATTGTAGCCATAGGCGCCGAACGGGCTGGTGCCGCCGGTGCCGATCCATTTGCTGCCGCCCTGATGCCGTTCGTGCTGCTCGGCCAGCCGTTCCTTGAGCGTGCGCATCAGCTCATCCCAGCCCATGCCCTGAAGGGCGGCCTTTTCTTCGGCGCTCAGGTGCTTTTCGACCAGCTTGCGCAGCCAGTCTTCGGGAATCTGGCGTTGCAGGTCTTCCAGTCCGTCACTGACGCCGTTGAAGTGGGCAGCAAAAACGCGGTCAAAGCGGTCGTAGTGCTTTTCATCCTTGACGAGGATGGCGCGTGACAGGGCGTAGAAGGTTTCCAGGCTGCCAAACGCCAGCCGGGCGCGCAAGGCACCCAGCAAAGCCAGGAATTCCGTGGTGCTGACCGGGATGTTGGCCGCACGCAACGCGTAAAAGAAATCGAGCAACATGATGAAACAATCGTTTGAAATTGTCGGCGGGGCGTGAAAAACTGGAGCTGTCACTCTAAACCGGCGTGCTTTACGCCAGACTGCCAACATGACCGAGATGCTCCAGGAAAACCAGCATAGCATGGACGATCTCCCTGACGATGCGCTTGCCCTGAACCGGCTGGGCCGGCTGTTCCAGTTGCACCGCCAGGCCGTTGCCGGCGAGCCCTTTCCGGATTACGCCACCCGGCTGCGCTGGCTGGCCGCCGTGCATGCCATGCTGGTGGAGGCGGCGCCCCGCTGGACTGAGGCCGTCAGCCGGGACTTCGGTCACCGCTCGCCGGTGGAAACGCAGCTGCTGGAACTGTTTCCCGCAATCGAAGCGGTACGGCACGCCAAAAAGCAGCTGGCGCGCTGGATGAAGCCGCGCCGCTGCCATACCGGCATCTGGTTCCAGCCCGGCCGCAGCCGGGTCCTGCCGCAGCCCAAGGGCGGGGTCGGCGTGATCGTGCCGTGGAACTACCCGGTCTATCTGGCGATCGGCCCGCTGGTATCAGCACTGGCCGCCGGCAACCGGGTGCTGATCAAGACCAGCGAACTGACGCCGGCCACCGGTGCCCTGCTGCGCGAAATGTGCGAGCAGTATCTGGGCGACAGCATCGCAGCGGTGGTCGAGGGCGGTCCGGAGGTGGCCCGCCGTTTTTCCGCCATGCCGTTCGATCACCTGCTGTTTACCGGCTCGACAGCGGTCGGCCGGCTGGTCATGGCCGCGGCCAGCACCCACCTGACGCCGGTGACGCTGGAGCTGGGCGGCAAGTCGCCGGTGCTGGTGGCACCGGGCCAGCCCCTTAGGCACGTGGCCGAGCGCATCATTGCCGGCAAGCTCGTCAATGCCGGACAGACCTGCATCGCACCGGATTACGTACTGGTGCCGCGCCACGAATGCGAGGCACTGGTGAACGAACTGCGGGCAGCCGCTATGCGTGCCTATCCGGTCATCCACGACAACCCGGATTACAGCGCCATCATCAGCGAGCGCCACCGCCAGCGCCTGCAAGGACTGCTGGACGAGGCCGGGCGTCAGGGCGCGCGCATCGTGCCGCTGTCGGCCGAGACCGGCTGCCGTGGCGGCAAGCTGGCGCCGGCCCTGGTGCTGGATGCGCCGGCCGGTTCGGCCATCATGCAGGAAGAAATCTTCGGGCCGTTGCTGCCTGTCGTGACGTACGACAGCCTGGATGCCGCGGTCCGCTACATTGCCGAGCGGCCGCATCCGCTGGCGCTGTACCTGTTTGACCATGACAACCGCCGCATCGGGCAGATCCTGGCGGCAACCCGTTCCGGCGGCGTCACCCTCAACGACACCCTGCTGCACATTGCCCAGGACGACCTGCCGTTCGGCGGCATCGGCCCTTCGGGCATGGGGGCCTATCACGGCCAGACCGGCTTTGACACGTTCAGTCACCTGCGGGCCGTGTTTGCCCAGAGCCGCTGGGGTACCAGCTGGATGGCCGGTGCGCCTTACGGCAAGCGGGTGCAGGCCTTGCTGCGACTGATGGTGCGCTGACGATGGCCGACATGACCCGGCGCCAGTTGCTCAAAGCCGGCGCAGCAGGCGGCGCGGCCCTGGTGCTGGCCGGCTGGTGGGCGCAGTCGTCTGCAGGCAGGCCCGCTGCCTGCGCACCCGGCGAATCCTGCCTGAGCCCGGATGGCCGGTCTGTCGTACTGGCCTTGGCGCCGGCGCTGGTCGGCCGCTGGCCGGCGGATGATCCGGAAGCCGGACAGACGCTACTGGCTGGGCTGGATACCGCCATTTCCAGCCTGCCCGCACCCATGCAGCAGGAAATCGGAGAGCTCTTTGCCTTCCTGTCCTTTCCCCCGGTGCGCTGGCTGTACCTGCGGCTGCCGGCATGGGATCGGGTACGGCCGGATGCGGCGGCACAGGCGCTGGCCCGCCTGCAAGGCAGTCCGCTGCCGCTGGTGCGGTCAGTGTATTGCGGCCTGCACAAGCTGGTGCTGGCTGCGTGGTACGGCAACCCGGCCCACTGGGCCGCAACCGGATACGAAGGACCGCCGGCCGTGGTGCTGGCGGCCCGGCAAGGTGAATGAAAAAAGATGATTGCAGATCCGGTACGTGAAGGGCTGGCCCGTGGCTGGCGGGTGACGGACGCCGCGCGCTTGCAGGAGGATGCCGTCTGGCGTGCTGACGTGGTGATTGCCGGCAGCGGGGCGGGCGGGGCGATTGCCGCTCATGTCCTGAGTTCGGCCGGGCTGGAGGTGATCGTGCTGGAAGAGGGCGGGCTGTATTCGTCGTCCGATTTCACCCTGCGCGAAGCCGAGGCGTATCCGGCGCTGTACCAGGATGCCGCCGCGCGCCAGACCCGCGATCACGCCATCACCATCCTGCAAGGGCGGGCGGTAGGCGGTTCGACGCTGGTGAACTGGACGACCTCGTTCCGCACGCCCGAAACCACGCTGGCCTACTGGCATGACCAGCTCGGGCTGCCGCTGGATCCGGCCGGCATGGTGCCGTGGTTCGAGCGGGCCGAGGCGCTGGTGGGGGTCAGCGACTGGCTGGCCGACCCCAATCCCAACAATGCCGTGCTAGCCCGTGGCTGTGAGGCACTGGGCATCCCGCATGCACGCATCCGCCGCAACGTGCGGGGCTGCTGGAACCTTGGCTATTGCGGCATGGGCTGTCCGACCAATGCCAAGCAGTCGATGCTGCTGACCGCTTTGCCGGCGGCGCTGGAGCGCGGTGCACGCCTGGTGCACCGGGCCCGGGTGGAGGCCGTGGAATGGCAAGGGCGGAGCGCCAGTGGCGTGCGGGTGGCAGCCCTCGGCCCGGATGGCGTGACGCCCACCGGCCGTACCTTGCACATCCGGGCCGACCAGGTGGTGCTGGCCGGTGGTGCCATCAATACGCCGGCACTTTTGCTCAAGAGCCGGGTGCCGGATGCCGGTGGCCGCATCGGGCGTGCTACCTGCCTGCATCCGACCCTGGTATCCGGCGCCGTGTTTGCCACACCGGTGCGACCGTTCGAGGGCGCACCCCAAAGTGTTTATTCGGATCACTTCCTGCATCTTGATCCGGTCGACGGCCGGCCGGGCTTCAAGCTGGAAGCTCCGCCGGTTCATCCCCTGCTGGCTGCCGTGACCCTGACCGGTTTCGGCGACCGCCATGCCGGGCTGATGGCGGACCTGCCCAGGCTCAACGTCCTGATTGCCCTTGTTCGGGACGGGTTTCATCCGGATCTGGCCGGCGGCACGGTCAGCGTCAAGGCCGGCCGGCCGCAGCTGGACTACCCGCTGACGCCGGTGTTCTGGCAGGCCGCCCGGCGGGCCTTGCTGGCGATGGCTGACATCCAGTTTGCTGCGGGTGCCCGGCAGGTGTTGCCGCTGGACGAACGGCTGGCGCCGCTGGAGAGCATGACAGCATGCCGCAAGGCGCTGGACGGCCTGGATTTGCGGGCTCTCAGTACCCGGGTAGTGAGCGCGCACGTCATGGGCGGATGCGCCATGGGCACCGGACCGCGGCAGGGGGCGGTGAATCCGGACGGGCGGCTGTGGGGGCTGGATAACGTGACGGTGTGCGACGGCTCGCTGTTTCCGACCAGCATCGGGGCCAATCCGCAGGTCAGCGTGTACGCCCAGGCATGGCGGGTGGCTGACGGGCTGGCGCGTTCGCTGGGAAAAACGCCGTCGGTGTAGGACAGGGTTGCAGACAAAAACAAGCCGGCTGGAGAAGGCCGGCGGGGTGGTGGTGGTGGGGTCAGCGTTCGCTGTGTCGGACTTCGCCGATCCGGAACGGCTGGCTGGCCGTTTGCCGCGGCCGGCGGTTGCTGGCATCGACCCGGCGGAACTCGCGCTCCAGCGAGGTGCGCGGACGGTGGTTGATGCTGGCGTACAGGTCCAGGATCTTCATTGCGTTGTTCATGTGGTGTTCCTCGCAGAGATTGTTCGTTGTTGTGATTGACGCTCTGGGCGTATCAAACAGTCTAGAACATGCCAGCCGGAGGTGACAGTCTGATCAACGCAACATGACAAGTCCGTGACATCCCCTAGGTTCGCAGCACGCCGGCGATGCGTCCGGCGGCTTCCGCCAGTCGCCGGCAGTCGGTGGTATAGGCAATCCGCACGTACCGGTCCGGTTCATGACTGCCAAAGTCGCGCCCCGGTGTAATGGCGACATGCGCCTGCGCCAGCAGGCGTTCGCAGAAGGCAAAACTGTCGTCGGTCAGCGCCGATACGTCGGCGTACAGATAGAAAGCGCCGTCCGGTTCGGTGGCAAAGGCAAAGCCCAGCGGGGCCAGCAAGGACATCAGCGTGTCGCGCCGGCGCCGGAATTCGGCCCGCCGCTGTTCCAGCACGGCCAGGGTCTCCGGCCGGAATGCCGCCAGTGCGGCGTACTGTGCCAGCGTGGGGGGCGCCAGAAAGACGTTCTGGGCCAGGCGCTCCACCGCCTCGGCCAGTGCCGGCGGCATCACCAGCCAGCCCAGCCGCCAGCCGGTCATCTGGAAGTATTTGGAGAAGCTGTTGATCACCACGATGTCGTCCCCCAACGCCAGGGCCGTGGGGGCATCCACACCGTAGGTCAGGCCGTGGTAAATCTCGTCCACGATCAGCGTGCCGCTGTGCCGGCGGACGGCCTCATGCAGCTCGGCCAGGGCCGGCGGCGTGATCAGGGTGCCGGTCGGGTTGGAGGGCGAGGCGATCATGGCGGCAACCGTATCCGCCCGCCAGTGCGCGTCGACATGCTGCGCCGACAGCTGGTAACGGGTGCCGGCATCCACGGCAATGCCGACCGGCTCGGCGCCCGTCAGGCTGACCAGATGCCGGTTGCACGGATAGGTCGGGTCGGGCAACAACACCGAGCGGCCGGATTCGCACAGGGCAGACAGGACCAGCAGCAGTGCTCCGCTGGCTCCGGGCGTGACGGCGATGCGGGAGGCCTCCACCGTCACGCCGTAGCGGCTGGCATACCAGCCGGCGATGGCCTCGCGCAATTCCGGCAGGCCCAGGGCCGGTGTGTAAAAAGTACGCTGTGCGGCCATGGCAGCAGCGGCGGCCTGCTGGACAGGTTCCGGAGTGGGAAAGTCCGGCTCGCCGATTTCAAGATGGATGACGTCATGACCGGCCGCTTCGAGGGCGCGGGCCCGCTCAAGGATGGCCATGACATGAAACGGGGCAATATGGTCCAGACGACGGGAAAGTTGCATGGAATTCACCTGGCTGGCGGAAAACGGACCCGGCAAGCGGCCAGGCAACGGATCGAGCCTAATGGGATCGACCCCTTGACGCAACCGGCAGGCTGCTGCATTCGCAGGTTGCCGCCCGGACGGGTTTTGGCCGAGAATCGTCAAGGCTTCTGCAAGGAACTTAACGTGAACGTCATAGGTTTTTCCGGCTACTCCGGTAGTGGCAAGACCACGCTGCTGGAGCGCGTGGTCAGCAGATTGACCGCACGCGGGATCAGGGTGGCCGTGATCAAGCACACGCACCACGATGCCGATTTCGACACGCCCGGCCGTGACAGCTGGCGGCACCGTGAAGCCGGTGCGGCAGCCGTCATGCTGGTGACACCCCGGCAGCGCATGCTGATCGAACAGGTGCCGGAGGCCAACGACGCACCGCTCTCGGGCCATCTGGCCCGGCTGGCTCCGTGCGACCTGGTGATCGTTGAAGGATTCAAGCACGAAGCCATCGACAAGATCGAAGTCGTCAATTCGGCGCTCGGCCGGCCGCGGCTGGCGCCGGACGACGCGCGGGTAGTGGCCGTGGTGGCCGACCAGCCAGCCGGTCTGGCAGACGCTTTGCCCCGTTTTCATCGCGATGACGTCGACAGCGTCGTCGCCTTTCTCTGCGAAAGGTATCTCTCTTGACTACTCCTGCCCTGCTTCCGTTCGACGATGCCCGCACCTGGTTGCTTGACCGGGCCCGCCGGCTGACCGAAACCGAGGTGCTGCCGCTGGTGCGTGCCCGCGGGCGGATACTGGCGCGTGACGTGGTGTCGCGTCTGGCCGTGCCGCCGCAGGACAACAGCGCCATGGACGGCTTTGCCCTGCGGGTCGCCGACTGGGCCGAGGGCAAGACGCTGCCCGTCAGCCAGCGCGTACCGGCCGGCACCCAGCCGCAACCGCTGCAACCGGGTACCGCCGCCCGCATTTTCACCGGGGCCCCGGTTCCCGCCGGTGCCGACTGCGTGGTGATGCAGGAGCAGTGCCGGCAGGAGGGCGATTGCGTGCTGGTGGCCAGCGCCCCCAGGGCCGGACAGAACATCCGCCGCGCCGGCGAGGACATTGCCGCCGGCACGGTGGTGGTGGCCGCCGGCAGCCGGCTCAAGCCGGCCGACATCGGGCTGATCGCTTCGGTCGGCCAGCCGGAAGTCGAAGTGCTGCGCCCGCTGCGCGTGGCGGTGTTCTTTACCGGCGACGAGCTGACCGAACCGGGCGAAACCCTGTTCCCCGGCCGTATCTACAATTCCAACCGATACTGGCTGCGCGGCATCCTGACGCAGATGGGCTGCGAAGTCCGCGATCTGGCCACCATCCCCGACAGCCTCGCCGCCACCCGTCTGGCGCTGGCAGATGCTGCCGGGTCGGCCGACGTGGTGATGACCTGCGGCGGGGTGTCGGTCGGGGAAGAAGACCATGTCAAAACCGCCGTCGAACGCGAAGGCCGGCTGGATTTGTGGCGGCTGGCGATCAAGCCGGGCAAGCCGTTTGCCTTCGGGGCCATCGGCGAGGCCGATTTCATCGGGCTGCCGGGCAACCCGGTTTCCGGATTCGTGACGCTGGCGACGCTGGTGGCGCCGTTCCTGCGTGAGCGCATGGGGCTGGACGGCCGGGCACCGATGCTGTCCGTGCAGCTGCCGGCCCGCTTTGACTGGCAGCATCCCGACAGCAAGCGCACCGAATTCCTGCGCGCCCGCCTGAGCCATGAAGAAGGGCGGTTTGCCGTCGAAATCTATCCGCAGCAGGGGTCCGGCGTGCTGACCTCCTGCGCGTGGGCCGACGGTCTGGTCCGGCTGGCTCCCGGACAGTCTGTGAAAGCCGGAGATCCGGTCGACTACCTGCCGCTGTCGAACCTGATCAGTGGCTGAACCGTGATGGTTGCACCGGTACAAACCTCCTCGCAGCGGGAGGTTTTTTTATCGGTGCAATCCATGAAAGACTGGTACTTTTAACTTGGTGTTAAGTGAAAAAAGTCACTTTGTGGCAGGTAAAACGCTTTTGACAGGCTACTTTCTTCTCCTGGACATGCATGGAACATAACTTTCCCCTGATTTCGACGATTGCGGCCGGCTTTGGCCTGGCTCTGGTATTCGGCTTTCTGGCTGAACGGTTCCGTATACCGGCACTGGTGGGATACCTGTTTGCCGGTATCGTGATTGCACCGACCACACCGGGGTTTGTCGGTGACGTGCATCTGGCCGCGCAATTGTCCGAAATCGGCGTCATGTTGCTGATGTTCGGGGTCGGGTTGCATTTTTCGCTGGACGACCTGCTGTCCGTCAAGCGCATTGCCATCCCCGGGGCCGTGGTGCAGATGGGCGTGGCCACCGTGCTGGGAGCCCTGCTGGCCAGCTGGTGGGGCTGGAGCTTGGGGGCGGCACTGGTGTTTGGCGTATCGCTCTCGTGTGCCAGTACCGTGGTGTTGCTGAAGGCGCTGGAGGCGCGCGGCATTCTGGCGTCCATGAACGGGCGCATTGCCGTGGGCTGGCTGGTGATGGAAGACTTGGCCACGGTGCTGGTGCTGGTGCTGCTGCCGCCCTTGGCCGGCCTGCTGGGCGGCGGCGAGGCGGCGGCTCCGGGCGGCTCGCTGTGGTGGACCATCGGCAAGACCCTGTTGCAGGTGTCGCTGTTCATCGGGCTGATGCTGCTGGTGGGGCGGCGCATCCTGCCGTGGCTGATCTGGCAGGTGGCCCGCACCGGCTCGCGCGAGCTGTTCACCCTGTCGGTGATTACCGCCGCCATCGGCATCGCCTACGGGGCGGCCGAACTCTTTGGCGTGTCGTTTGCGCTGGGAGCATTCTTTGCCGGCATGGTGCTGCGCGAATCCCGCCTGAGCCACCGGGCCGCCAGCGAGTCGCTGCCTTTGCGCGATGCCTTTGCCGTGCTGTTCTTCGTGGCCGTCGGCATGCTGTTCGAGCCCTCCATCCTGATCAAGATGCCGCTGCACGTGCTGGGCGTGGTGGCCATCATCATCCTGTGCAAGTCGCTGGCCGCTGCCGTGCTGGTGGTGGCGTTCCGCTATCCCTTGCGTACGGCGCTGACCATTTCGGCCAGCCTCGCGCAGATCGGCGAGTTTTCCTTCATCCTGGCGGGGCTGGGGCTCAGCCTCGGCCTGCTGCCGCCGGAAGGGCAAAGCCTGATCGTGGCCGGTGCCCTGATCTCGATTGCCCTCAATCCGGTGGTGTTTGCGTCGGTACCGCCGCTGAGCCGCTGGCTGCTGGCCCGCTCGGCGCTGGCGCGGCGGCTGGACGCGCGTCCTGACCCGTATGCCGAGCTGCCGCACGATACCGAGCACCATTACCTGCAAGGGCAGGTGGTGCTCGTGGGCTACGGCCGCCTTGGCGAGGCACTGGCAGCCAGCATGCTGGCGCGGCAGATTCCGTTCGTGGTGGTCGAGCAGAACCGCGAGCGGGTGGACCGGCTGCGCGAGCGTGGCATCAAGGCGGTTTGCGGAGATGCTGCCGAGCCGGACGTGCTGGTGCAGGCGCACATCATGCATGCCGCCATGCTGGTGGTTGCCAGCGACAATCCGGCTGCAGTGCCGGCGATGGTGGATACGGCGCTGACGCTGAATCCGGACATCGACCTGCTGTTGCAGGCCGCCAGTGAGGCCGACTGGCAAGAGCTGCAACAGCAGTGCAATGCGACGGTGATCTTTGGTGAAGACACCCTGACCCAGGCCATGCAGACGCATGTAGAGGCTTTTTTTGCCCGGCGCGAAACGCATGAAGATGCTGTCGCCAGCCCGCAATAAGGAAACGGCTCCGGGCATTGCGGCCAGACACAAGAGGCGGCTGGTGCCGCGAAGGCCCGGATGACCGCTTTGCCGGCTCATGCAGAAAGCCGGCCCAAGGTGTTGGGCCGGCTTCTGCTCCAGCTTTGCGCATGCAGCAGGACGCTGCTGTGGCCGGTGCTGCATGTCCCGGGAGACCGGTCTGTCAGGCAATCCTGCTTTTGACCCTGTGCCATGCCTGGTTCGCCCGGGGTTTTCCGGACGATGCGGGTGCGCGGCGGATCATGGCTCCGGCTGTGGCCCCTCCCTGCTTGTTTGCCGGCCAGTATCTGTCTGTGTGGGCAGGCGGACGCTGTGGATGGCCGGAGCGGCCCTGGAGCCGGTTGGCCGCAGCCATCTGGCGTAACGGGCCATCAGGCTCCGGGCGGCTCAGTGGTCGCGCAGGAACACCAGCGTCGTGCCGTTGCTGGCAGCCGGGTTGAAGCGGTAGCCCTCGACATCAAAGGCACGCAGGTCGTCCGGCGATTCGATGCGCTGCTCGGCCATCCAGCGCACCATCAGGCCGCGGGCCCGCTTGGCCCAGAAGCTCACGATCTTGTAGGGACCGCCGGCCTTGCTGTCGCGGAAAACCGGTGTCCATACCGTAGCGGCCAGCTGCGCGGGTTTGACCGACCGGAAATATTCGTCGCTGGCAAGGTTGACCAGCACCTGGCTGCCGTCCTGTTGCAGGCGGGCATTCAGCTCGGTGGTGATGCGCTCTCCCCAGAAAGCGTACAGGTCCTTGCCGCGCGGGTTGGCCAGCCTGGTTCCCATTTCCAGCCGGTAGGGCAGCATCAGGTCCAGCGGACGCAGCAGTCCGTAGAGGCCGGAGAGGATGTTCAGGCGCGGTTGCAGCCAGTCAAGGCCGGCCCGGTCCAGTGAGGCGGCGTCCAGTCCTTCGTAGACGTCGCCGTTGAAGGCAAAGACGGCCTGCCGTGCCTGCGGTGCGCTGTAGTTGGCGTGCCATTCGGCAAAGCGGGCCACGTTGAGGGCGGCAATCTTGTCGCTGACCTGCATCAGCCCGGCGATGTCCTGTGGTGCCATCTGGCGCAGGATGTCGGCCAGCCGGGCTGATTCGTCCAGCATCGGCGGACGGGTGGCCGGCAGGCCGGACGGCAGGGGAGATTCAAAATCAAGGGATTTGGCAGGAGAAACCACCATCAGCATACGGGACAGGCTCCGGGCAAGGATTGGGGAAAGGGACGTTGTCTGATTCAGCCGGCCTGCTGTTCAAGCCAGTCGGCACGTTTGTGCAGCTTGTCCTGCCACGATTGCGTCAGGGCCGGAACGGCTGCGGCCCGCAATCTGGCCGGTTCGGGACGGTGTTCGGCCATCAGGGTCATCAGTTGCAACAGGGTCGGCCAGTCGGCGTGGACGGTTTCATGGCAGACCGGGCTGTCGGCACGGATGACGGCCGGATGCAGCACGCGGCAGTACCAGCCGGTCAGGTATTGGCGGGCAATGTGTTCGGCCACGCCTTTTTCGCCGGTACGGCTGTCGATTTTCCAGCACGGGCTGCGCGGCTGGCTGACTTCCAGCACCGCGTCGCCGATGACCAGGCGATCGCCCAGCCGCAGCCGGTCTTCGCACAGCCCGGCCAGCGACACGTTTTCACCCAGAAAACCGCTGCCCAGCACGGCAGCAGCGGCCGGAAACGCCTGGGCCAGCATCGCGTAATGTTCGACCGGATAGAGGTGGACAGCCTTGTCCACGCCACCGTGCACGGTCAGGTCTGCCTGCTGGTCTTCCTGCGGGCCGGTTGCGGTCAGCGTCAGCCGGTCCACCGGGTGCTTGACGATGGAGGACAGGCGGCTGCCGCCGCCCAAAGGTGCCGGCTGGCCGGCGAACAGGCCCAGGATGTGCGGGGTCATGAAGTGTGATCCGGTGCGGGTGAAAACGGGGGTAGGCTAGGATATCTGCCGTTTGGCGGCTTCGATGGCGCACAGGCGGGCGGCGTCAATCCGGTAGGGGATGGTGGACTTGTCCGGCGTTTGCCGGGCAATGTCGCCTGCGTTGACCGACTGCGCGGCATCAAGGTAGCGGCGGGCAATGGTAATCTGCGGATAGGCGTCCTGCTCGTGGCCGGGACGGCCGTGGGCATCGCAGCGGCAGACGGCCAGCAGGTCGTCAAACCGGGCCGGCCGGCGCAGGGCATCGCACTCGCGCAGCAGCCGCAGCACGGTGTCCGGACGCAGTTCGCGGATGCGGTGGATGTGCGAGTGAAAACGCACGGTCAGCAGCGCCAGGTCGCGGCATTCCGCCGGTACGCGCAGGCGCTCGCACAGGGCCCGGGTCGGGGCTTCGCCACGCCCTTCGTGTCCGCTGTGGCGTGGCAGCAGTTCGGCCGGTGTCAGGGCCTTGCCAAGGTCATGGCACAGGGCGGCAAAGCGCGCAGCCAGCCCCAGTCCGTCCCGGGCCGACTGGTCCAGCACCAGCATGGCGTGCACGCCGGTATCCACTTCGGGGTGGTAATCCGCACGCTGCGGCACGCCCCACAGGGCATCGACTTCGGGCAGGATGCGCGCCAGTGCACGGCAATTGCGCAGGACGGTGAAAAAGCGTGATGGCTGTGCTTCCATCAGCCCCTTGGACAGTTCCTGCCAGACCCGTTCCGGCACCAGATGGTCCACTTCGCCGTCATCGACCATGAAGCGCATCAGGTTTTGCGTGTCTTCGGCGACGGTGAAGCCGAAGCGGGCAGCAAAGCGGGCAATGCGCAGGATGCGTACCGGGTCTTCGACAAAGGCTTCGCCCACATGGCGCAGGATGCCGGCTGCCAGGTCCTGCCGGCCGTTGAACGGATCGACCAGCTCGCCGTTTTCGTCCTCGGCCATGGCGTTGATGGTGAGGTCGCGCCGGGCCAGATCGGCTTCCAGCGTTACGTCCGGCGCGGCATGAAACGAAAAGCCGTGATAGCCGCGCGCGGTCTTGCGCTCGGTGCGCGCCAGTGCGTATTCCTCGTGCGTGTCCGGATGCAGGAACACCGGAAAATCACGCCCGACCGGGCGAAAGCCCTGGCGGCGCATGGATTCCGGTGTTTCGCCTGTCACGACCCAGTCGCGGTCGCGCACCGGCAGGCCCAAAAGACGGTCACGCACCGCCCCGCCAACGATATAGGTCTTCATGGAGCTAGTGTAACCGAGCCGGCAGGTCACTTCATCCGGACCACGATGTCAAAGTGCGCGCTGGTGAATTGCAGGATGAGCTGGGTCAGGCCCTCCCAGAAGATCTGCACGCCCAGGCACATCAGGATGAAGGCCGACAGCCGCAGGAACACCATGGTGCCGTTGGGGCCGAGCAGCCTGAGCAGGCGGTCGGCGTAGCGGTAGCTCCAGTACAGCGAGTAGGCAATCAGGCTGACGGCGACAAAGCTGGCCAGCGGCAGCAGGGTGAAGCTTTCCAGTCCCTTGCCCTGCATGCTGGCGCCGACCGTGATCGCCACCGTGATCGAGCCGGGGCCGACCGTGATCGGAAAGGTGATCGGGTAAAAGGCGCGCTGGGACAGGGCGTTCTGGTCCAGCTGGTGGGGTTCGGCCTGTTCTTCGGGACTGGGGCCGTGCTTGTCGGCCAGCATTTCCCACGCAGCAATGGCGACCAGGATGCCGCCGCCCACCTGCACGAAGGGCAGGGTGATGTCGAAGATGCGCAGGACATAACTGCCGATGAACATGCTCGGCAGCAACAGCATGAAACTGTAGATCCCGACCTTGCGGGCGAGGATGGCGCGTTCTTCCGGCGTGTTGTGGACGGTCAGGGACAGAAAGAGGGGCGCGTGGCCGGGAGGATTCAGGATCGGGAACAGGGCGGCGATGACAAAGAGCACCTTGCTGGCAAAAACGATCAGGGTGTCGGTCATGGTGTTGCGGGTTTCCTTGTTGTTATCAAGTAAACACAGTAGCCCGCGCGCCGTATTGCCGCCACTGCCCGGCCCGGCAACGGCTGAAACCGGTAAAAATCCGGCGTGGTGCCGGAATTATCCGGTGGCCAGTGCCGGATATTCTGCCGTGTCGGCCGTACCGAACGCCGCCAGCATGGCGAGGTAGACCCGCTCGGTGGTATCCGGATCGGCGCCGACCGACAGGGACAGCGCCCGCGCCCGGCTGATGGCCGGGTCCAGCCGTTGCCGGTCGGCCAGTGCCGCGGGCTCCGTATTGAAGCGGCTGGTCTGCCGGACATAGGCACCGCGCTCCGCCAGCAGGGTGACGATCTGGCGGTCGATGGCATCAAGGTGCCGGCACAGGTTGTCGAGCGATTGGCAGGCAGTGATGGCGGTCATGAAAATCTCCTCGCGGGGACGGTCCCTGGCCGTGGGTCATATGTTGAGCATAGATGCTGTCCTGCCGCTTTGCCTCAGGCTGCCTGCCCGAAGAACAGGTAGGCCACCGCCACCGCCGCCACGAATCCTGCCAGATCGGCAAACAGGCCGCAGCCAGCGGCATAGCGGGTATGGCGGATGTTCACCGCGCCAAAGTACACCGCCAGCACGTAGAACGTGGTTTCGCTCGATCCCTGGATGATCGACACCAGCCGGCCGACAAAACTGTCGGCACCGTGGGTCTGCATGGTGTCCAGCATCACCGCCCGCGCGCCGCTGCCCGACAGTGATTTCATGATGCCGTTGGGCAGGGCGTCGACCCAGCGGGCATCAAAGCCCCAGCCCGCCACCAGGCTGCGCAGGCCGCCGATCAGCAGTTCCAGTGCGCCGCTGGTGCGGAACAGCGCAATCGCCACCAGCATCGCCACCAGATAGGGAATGATGCCGACCGCCACCTGGAACCCTTCCTTGGCGCCTTCGATGAAGCTGTCGTACACATTGATGCCGCGCCGGATGGCCGCCAGCAGAAAGCCGGCCACCACGGCCAGCAGCAGGCCGTTGCTCCAGAGCTGCGACTGTGCCTGCATCGCCTCCGGCGACAGGCCGGCAAACCACCACGCCAGCCCGCCCACCACGGCCGCCAGCCCGCCAAGATAGGCCAGCACCACCGGGTCCCAGATCCGCAGGCGCTGCATCGCCGCCACCAGCGCCACGCCCGACACGGTGGCGATATAGCTGGCGAGGATCAGCGGGATGAACACGTCCGAAGGATCGGCTGCACCCATCTGCGCCCGGTAGGCCATGATGGTGACGGGAAACAGCGTCACCGCTGCCGTGTTGATGACCAGAAACAGGATCTGCGCGTCAGTGGCGGTGTCCGGCTCGGGATTGAGCGTCTGCAACTCGCGCATGGCCTTGAGCCCCAGCGGCGTGGCAGCGTTGTCCAGCCCCAGCATGTTGGCGGCGATGTTCATGGTCATGCTGCCCAGCGCCGGGTGGCCGGCCGGCACACCGGGAAACAGGCGGCGGAACAGCGGGGCCAGTCCGCGCGCCATCAGGTCGATCAGGCCGGCGCGCTCGCCCACTTTCATGATGCCGAGCCACAGCGTCATCACCCCGGTCAGGCCCAGCGCGATTTCAAACGCGGTTTTCGAGGTGTCGAACAGTGATTTGACCATCTGGGCCGGCAGGTCGGTGGCCCCGAACAGCACGACCTGCAACAGCGTGGTGAAGATCGCGACCAGAATGAATCCGGCCCAGATGACGTTCAGCAACATGGCAGTGCGACCAGCAATGAAAGCCCTGCATGATAGGGATACCGTTCGTCGCTGACCATGCCGGGAATCCGGAGCGGTCCCTCATGCTGTTTTCCGCTTCCGCTTCCGCTTCCGCTTCCGCTTCCGCTTCCGCTTCCGCTTCCGCTTCCGCTTCCGCTTCCGCTTCCGCTTCCGCTTCCGCTTCCGCTTCCGCTTCAGGCTTGCGGTGTCTGGCGCTGCCTTGCGCGGATCTGCGTGACCGGCTCGCCACCGATGCCCCAGTTGTCCGTCTCGACCTCGTCGATGATCACGAAGGTGGTTGCCCGGTTCTTGCCCAGCACCGTGGTGACCAGATCGGTCACGCCTTCGATCAGCCGGGCTTTCTGTTCTTGCGTTGCACCTTCGCGGGTCAGGCGGATGTTGATGAATGGCATGGTGTTCCTTCTTTCGGGTCAGGTGGTCTGGAGAGTGAAAAGGCTAGCGCGGCCGGATGGCTGCCCGGCCAAAGAGTACCGGCAAGCGGTAGCCGGTAGCGGCCGGGATGAACAGCAGTGCAGGCAGCAAGGCCAGTGCAGCCACCAGGCTTGGCAGGGCAAAGCTGCCGCTGGTCTGGCGCAGTACGCCCGCCAGCAGCGGTCCCAATAACTGGCCGACGCCATAGGCCGCAGTGACGGTGGCTACCGGTTGCCAGCCCGCCCGTGCCGGCAGCCGGCTGGCCAGCGACAGGACCAGGGCCGGCGTACCGGCAAATCCCAGTCCGAGACAGGCTGCCGCCAGAACCAGCAGGGCCGGCCCGGAGGCGAAGGCGGGCAGGGCGGTGGCCGTGACCTGCAAGGCAAGGTTCAGTGCCAGTGCCGGTGCATCGCCCAGCCGGCGGGCCAGTCCGGCCCACAGGAGCGGCGCGGGCATGGCGGCCGCACCAGCCACCAGCCACAGCAGGCCGGTGTCTGCATCAGGCCCCAGCGTGTCGCGGGCCAGAGTGGGCAGGTAGGTGGCGACGATGATGTAGCCCAGTCCGGCAAGGCCGTACAGCGCAGTCAGGGCGCCCAGGCTGGTGTCCGGGCGAAGCGATGCTGTCGCGGCGGGCCGGACGGCAGGACGTGCGCGCCGGGGCGGCTGCCAGACCAGGCAGGCCAGCAGGGCGGCAAGGGCCGTGGCCAGCCAGCCGCTGTGAAGGCTGTCGGGCCACAGATGGGTCAGTCCGCCGGCGGCAACCATGCCGCAGCCGATGCCGGCATAGATCAGGCCGCGGGTCCGGGTACCGGCCCGTGGCAGCAGGAGGGCAGCTAGGCAGACCATGACCATGGCGCTGGCGATGCCCGATACGCCGCGGGCCAGTACCCAGAGCCAGACCGGCAACGGACAGGCCAGCAGTGCCAGTCCGGCCACGTTGAGTACCAGTCCGGTCCGCAGTCCGGCCATGAGCTGCCGGGAGCCGTGCAAGGCACGCCGTGCCAGCCACAGGCTGCCTGCGAGGTAGCCAAGATAGTTGGCAAAAGCCAGCCCTGAGGCATCCGGCAGGCTGATCCGCCCCTCGGCCAGCATCAGCGGTAACTGGGGTGTGTAGAAAAAGCGC
>RRZU012636712.1_pt1 | contig 28097 bp, 23 predicted proteins | sample 2165561 | NCBI WGS metagenome assembly RRZU01 (sample SAMN10456909, study PRJNA506462) | wastewater metagenome | isolation source: wastewater sludge | place: USA: Moscow, Idaho | reverse complement strand
TGTATCTTTGAATGTGGGGGAATGTGTGTGGAAATCAAGGGTGTGGTTTTGCGTTACATTGGTGATAAAAGTCATTTATTGATATTTCTATGGATTTTCATACAGATTATCAACCTGACGGTAATCATCTGTGCGCTCAATTGAGCCCCATTCGACCTTGCACAGATATTTCCATCATTTGCTGGTTTTGTCTGTTGGGTTTGATGGGTGTCATTTTTGGTGCTTTGCACATGGTATGGATGTACACTATGACAATTGCGTATTCATTCTGTACGACAGCCAGCGCACCCATACACCAAGAGGAAAATTTTATGTGGATAGACACACACGTTCACTTTGATGCCCCTGAGTTTGACGCAACCCGCGCCAATGATTGGGTGCGGGCGCGTGATGCGGGTGTATCGGCGCAAATCATTCCTGCGGTCTCGCCTGCGAATTTTGAGACGGTGCGCACGCAATCATCCCAGTTTACAAATACGTTTTACGCACTCGGCATTCATCCGATGTATGTGATGGACTTGCCGCGAGAAGTATCGATTGAGTTGTTGCGTTCTGCGGTGGTGCACAGCATGAATGACCCAAAATTTATCGCCATTGGCGAAATCGGTTTAGATGGCTTTGTGCCCGATGTGGATTGGGATACGCAAGTGTGGTTTTTGCGTGCGCAGTTGAAAATCGCGCGTGAGTTTGATTTGCCGGTGTTGCTCCATGTGCGCCGCAGTGTCGATAAGGTCAGTAAATATCTACGCGAGTTTGACATTCAAAAAGGCATTGCCCACGCGTTCAATGGCAGTTTTGAGCAGGCTTATACCTATATTGAGATGGGTTTACATTTGGGCTTTGGCGGCACGTTGACCTTTGAGCGTGCGCGGCAAATTCGCCGTCTGGCAAACGAGTTGCCCATGTCTTCGTTGGTGATTGAAACTGATGCACCCGACATTCCGCCTGCGTGGGTCAATGCGAGCGAGCACAATTATTCGTATTATCTGCCACGCATCGCGCAGACTTTGGCGGATTTGCGCGGGTTGTCAGAAGCCGCGCTGTCACAATCCTTGTGGCAAAATACTTTAAACGCTTTGCCGAGATTGGGGCAGGTGTTGCAAGCAGATGGTTTAGGAGCATAGCGTGCATCAGCCTTGGCGTTTAATCCTGTTGACAGTGATTGCGCTTTGGGCGGTGTGTGTGGCGTTTGCATTCGATGAGCCTTGGGTGGGTGCAAAACATTTGTTTGTGTGTGCTTTGATATGTGCTGTGGTGTTTGTATGGTGGGCGCGTTCGCATCGCTTGCAGGCTTATATTCACTGGTTTTTGGCGGTGTTGCTTTGTGCCGTATTGGCTTTTTCTTGGGCGCAATGGCGTTGGCTCGAGCGCACTGCACACAGCATCCCATCCGAATGGAATTCTGAAATTCAAATGATGTCTGTGCGCATCGCATCGATGCCAACGCGCACCGATTATGGTTGGCGCATGAGGATCGCTCCCGAATCTGCACAGTTCAAAATCACCCCGAATATTCCCGCGCAGATGTCGCTTTCATGGGCAGACGATGATTTGCTCGTGCCGATTGCATCGCTTCGTGTCGGACAAACTTGGCGTTTGCCCTTGCATATTCGCACACCACACGCCTCGAAAAACGAGGGTGTGTTTGACCAAACGCGATATTGGTTGGCGAACAATATCACGGGCTTGGCATATGTGCGCGTCTATCAAAAAAGCACACCTGAGCAAATGCCTCAATTGTTGGCGACGCATCGCAGTGTATTGTCGATGATTGAGAATTGGCGATTTGATACTTTGCAAGCGATTGATGTGGCATTGTCCGAAGCAAACCATCCGAACATCAATGTAAGTGGCAATGTGTTCAAAGCACTGGCTTTGGGCGATCAGGCGGCGGTATCGGCGCGACAATGGCAGTTGTTTCAAGACACAGGTGTGACCCATTTGGTGAGTATTTCGGGGCTACACGTCACTGTGCTGGCGGGGATTTTGGCTCTGTGCGCACGTTGGGCGTGGCGGCGCAATGTGTGGTTGACCACGCGCATCCCAGCGATGCACGTGGCGCAGTGGGTCGGGCTCATCGGTGCACTGGTGTATGCTTTGCTTTCAGGTTGGGGGCTGCCTGCGCAACGCACTGTGTGGATGCTCGCGTTGTGGTTGGGCTTGGCACGGCTCGGTGTGGCGCGCTCGGGATTGCGCGTGTTGGGGTTTAGTGTGTGTTTGATATTGATATTCGATCCATTTGCGGTGCTGTCAGTCGGGTTTTGGTTGTCCTATGGTGCGGTGGCGTGGCTGATTGTGGCGTTTGATTCATTTGTCAGCACTGAGGATAAACAGACCGATGATTCACCCAAACACCGAGTGCTCGGGCGTTGGCTCATCGGTGCGGTCGGGGCGCAGTTGGGCATCTCGTTATCGCTGTTGCCGATGACCTTGTATTTTTTTCGTCATGCCTCGCTCATCGGTGTCGGCGTGAATTTTTTGGCAATTCCTTTGATGACTATTTTGCTTGTGCCGCTACTACTGAGTGTATTGGTGTTGGCATTGACGGGTTGGGGCGCGCCTGTGGTGTGGATGAATGCGGTGTTGTCGCAGGTTTTAAATGGCTTGCAACACCTGCAAGACGCGGCAAAATTGAACGATTGGGTCGGGCGAATTGAGTTGTGGCAGGTGTTGGCGTTGTTCGTGTTGTCGTTACTTTTGGTTGTGTCGGCGCGTGGCTTGTGGCATGGTGTGTCTCGTATCAGTGCCAAACGAGTAGGGTGGACAATCGGCTTGAGCGCGTTGGCAATATTCATCATCGTGCGCATACCGCCGAACTATCCACGTGTGCAAGAGGGACAACTGCGCGTGACTGTATTCGATGTCGGGCAAGGCAGTGCGGTGCTGCTGCAAAGTGCGCAGCAAAACTGGCTGTATGACGCAGGTGCGCGTTTCTCGTCCGATGCAGATGCAGGCGCGCGTATTATCGTGTCACATTTGCGCTATATTGGAGTCAAGCAAATGGATACGCTGGTGCTCTCGCACAACGATTCTGATCACACAGGCGGCGCGCAAAGCATTCTCAACGCCTTGCCAGTGCGCCGCATCATCACTTCGCTCAATCAATCGCAACGCGATGCACTGGGTTTGGATCAAATGGCTGTGAGCGAATGTGTCGCAGGGCAAACTGAGCAATTTGACGGTGTGCGCATGGCGGTGCTCTCACCCGATGCGCAGACCTTGAATGCGGACAGCATTCCCGACAATCAAAAAAGTTGCGTGTTGCGTTTTGAGGTGAAGAGTGAAAAACCAGATGCACTTAAAAGCATTTTGCTCACGGGCGATATGGATATGCTGTCCGAAGCAAACATGGTGGTGGACACCAACCCCAATAGTGCAGGCATACGCAGCATTGATGCGCTGACCCAAACGCCATTGAAAACCGACATCGTGCTCATGCCCCATCATGGCAGTAACAGCAGTTCAAGCGCGCCACTGATACAAGCCACTCAACCCAAATGGGCGGTCGCGCAAGCAGGCAAGTACAACCCATTCCGACACCCACGGGCAGAAGTGCTGCAAAGGTATCAAGCCGCAGGTGCGCAGATTTGGCGCACGGACGAGCAATACTCAAGAGTGTTTGTGTTGGGCGAGTGACGCTGAATCAGTGACTCAATTCAATTGCACCTCAATCGCTTCCAGTTCTTCATGCAGCATCAACCAATCCTCTTCCAACTGCTCAATCTGCGTGGCCAATTCACTGGTGCGGCGCACTTTTTCCGCCAAGGTGTCTTTGTGCTCAGGCGCGTAGGCGGATTCGGAAGCGAGCCAATTTTGTAGTTCGCTGTGCTCGGTTTGCGCACTGTGCAAGGTTTTTTCAAGTTTGGACAGTTGTTGTTTCAATGGCTTTTGCGCGTTCGCCAGAGCAATGCGGTTTTGCGTGGCTTGTTGGCGCGCCTCGCGTTTATTGACGGTGCTGGTTTCGGCGTTCGATGGGTCGTCTTGCTCGACTTGATTTTTGTCTTGCTTGTACAGTTGCCAGCTTTTCGCGCACCACGCACGGTAGTCGTCCAAATCGCCCTCAAACGGTTTGACCGTGCCATCGGCGACCAACCAAAAATCATCCACGCAGTTCGCCAGCAAACTGCGGTCATGCGAGACCACAATCAATGCGCCGTTAAACTGCTGCAAGGCCACGGTGAGCGCGTGGCGCATGTCCAAATCCAAATGGTTGGTCGGCTCATCGAGCAGCAGCAAATGTGGCTTTTGCCAAATCAACAAAGCCAATGCCAAGCGTGCTTTTTCACCGCCCGAAAAATTGGTGATGGCTTCAATCACACGGTCGCCTTGAAAGTGAAATCCGCCGAGGAAATTGCGCAGGACTTGCACATTCTCATTCGGAGCCAAGCGTTGCATGTGCCACAACGGCGATTCATCCTCGCGCAGTGTGTCCAAATGTTGCTGCGAAAAATACCCAATGCGCAGGTTTTGCGCGGTGGTGATATTGCCTGACAGCGGCGCGAGTTCTTGCGCGAGTGCCTTAATCAGTGTGGATTTACCCGCGCCATTCATGCCGAGTAAACCAATGCGGTCGTGCGATTGAATGCTAAATGCCACTGGATTGAGCAAGACTTTTTCGCCATAACCCAGTTTGATGCCATCGGTTTGCATCAAGGGATTCGGCAAATCGTGCAGTTCGGCAAATTCAAACGTGAACGGCGAATCCAAATGCGCCGCTGCCACCAGTTCGAGGCGATCGAGTGCTTTGATGCGCGATTGCGCTTGGCGCGCTTTGGTCGCTTGGGCGCGAAAGCGGTCAATGTAACTTTGCAAATGGGCAATGTGGCGTTGCTGTTGTGCGTACAGGGCTTGCTGTTGAATCAAGCGTTCACCACGAATGCGTTCAAACTGGGTGTAATTGCCTTTGTAACTGGTGAGCGTTTGTTGCGCCACTTCGATGATGTGCGTGCACAGCGCGTCGAGAAAATCGCGGTCGTGCGAGATGATGAGTTGCGTCGCTGGGTGCGATTTTAAATACTGCTCCAACCACAGCACGGTGTCCAAATCCAAGTGATTGGTCGGTTCATCAAGCAGCAATAAATCCGAGCGACACATCAGCGCACGCGCTAAATTTAAACGCATGCGCCAACCGCCCGAAAACGAATTCACGGGATTGGCTTGTAGATTTTGCGCAAAGCCCAAACCATTGAGCAATTGCCCCGCGCGCGCGGGTGCGCTGTAGGCATCCATCTGCGCCAATTCGCTGTGGCAATGCGCGATGGCAACGCCATCGTTTTGTTCCTCAGCAAGTTTGAGTTCTGCGTTCAAACGCATCAATGCTTCATCACCTTCGAGCACATAATCGACCGCAGACATTTCGGTTTCGGGCATTTCTTGTGCGACATGCGCAATCACCCAGTTTGAGGGAATACTGACATCACCCGCATCGCCGTGTAATTCGCCGCGCAGCAATGCGAACAAACTCGATTTGCCCGTGCCATTGCGACCAATCACGCCCACGCGTTGCCCCATGTCGATGCGGGCGTTGGCGGATTCGAGCAGAACTTTTTGTCCGCGTTGGAGGCGAAGATTGGCGATTGTAATCATGGGCTTGGGCAGAGCGATAAATGCGAGATTATACCAAAATGGTCATGACAAATGAGGCTATCCCATGGCATGGGGCAAACTCTGTTACAATGTCGCACCGCGCAAAGGAATTTTATGCGCGGTTATTTTTTGCGTGATGTTTTTTACGCAACCACAGCGCAGTGGGTATTTGTAGTGAATCAACTCTGCGCACCATTTAACAAAGTTGATACTATGAAATTTACTGAACTCGGTTTGGCCGAGCCCATTCTACGCGCCGTTGCCGAACAAGGCTACGACACCCCAACCCCGATTCAAGCGCAAGCGATTCCACAGGTTTTGGCAGGTGGTGATTTGCTCGCCGCCGCGCAAACAGGCACAGGCAAAACCGCAGGTTTTACCTTGCCGATTTTGCAACGCTTGATGAATACGCCCAATCAAAAACACCCTCGTGTGCTCGTGCTCACACCCACGCGTGAACTCGCCGCGCAGGTGGGCGAGAGCGTTGAGAACTACGGCAAATATTTAAAACTCAAATCCATGGTGATGTTTGGCGGGGTCAACATCAACCCGCAAACCGACAAACTCCGCCGCGGCGTGGATATTTTGGTCGCCACGCCAGGGCGTTTGATGGATCACCACGGCCAAGGCCATATTGATTTGTCGCACGTGGAAATTTTGGTGTTGGACGAAGCGGATCGTATGCTCGATATGGGTTTCATTCACGACATCAAACGAATTTTTAAATTGCTGCCCAAACAGCGTCAAAATTTATTGTTCTCAGCGACCTTCTCGGATGAGATTCGCACTTTGGCACAAGGCTTGTTGCACGAGCCAAAAACCATTGAAGTTGAGCGTAGAAATTCGACAGTGGAAATCATTGAACAGACCATTTACACCGTGGATCGCGAACGTAAACGCGAGTTGCTCACGCATCTGATTAAAGCGCAAAACTGGTTTCAAGTTTTGGTATTCACGCGCACCAAACACGGCGCGAATCGCCTTGCAGAGCAGTTGGACAAAGACGGCATCAGCGCGATGGCGATTCACGGCAATAAAAGCCAAGGCGCACGCACGCGCGCATTGAGCGAATTCAAAGACGGTAAACTCCAAGTCTTGGTTGCCACCGACATCGCCGCGCGTGGGATTGATATTGACCAATTGCCTTACGTGGTCAACTATGAATTACCTCAAGTCGCCGAGGATTACGTCCATCGCATCGGACGTACAGGACGCGCAGGCGCGACAGGTTTGGCGGTGTCCTTGGTGTGTGTTGATGAATTCAAACTGCTCAAAGACATCGAACGACTCACACACAAAACATTCACACGCTTTGCTGTCAAAGGCTTTGAGCCTGATTTAACGGTGAAACCCGAACCCGTCCAAAAACCTCGTACAGGCGGTGGGCATCGAAGTGGTGGTGGCGGTGCACGCACAGGTTCTGCAAAAACCGCATCCCCACAAAACCGCACAAACCGTTCACAAGGTCCCGCAACGCACGGTGCGAAAAAACCTGCATCAGGCAGCAAACCACCGATGCACCGCACGGGTGGACGTGGGCAGTAATTTGTATATCGTCAAAGTGTGCGCCGCGCTCGCATTGACGGTGCAACTTCGTTAAAAACTCGGTCATTGCGGGCTTGACCCGCAATCTGTTTGGTAAAGAAATACCATTGCCCTACAAAGCGACCACTGCACCACTTTACAAATTTTTACACACCCTTAATATTCAGTTAATCTGAGTTTGGTTTAATACGTTCATGCAATAATATTTGAAATTTTTACCAAATTGAGGAGAACGATATGAACGAATTTAAAACATGGATGTGTGTCACCTGTGGTTGGATTTATGATGAAGAATTGGGCGCGCCCGAAGAAGGCATTGCCGCAGGTACGCGTTGGCAAGATGTGCCCGAAGGCTGGCTTTGCCCAGAATGCCAAATGGGTAAAGACGATTTCGAGATGATGGAGATCTAAAGGAAACACGGAATAACCCCTTCCGTCTGGATTGGGTTGTTCCGTGTTTCCTAAAACAATTGTGCATTGCAACAGCTTGCCAAACACATCAAAAAGGGGCTCAATCCAATGAGCCCCTTGTGTTTTGTATTCAGTTTTGCGTATCAAGCACTGTACAATTGAATCGACCAAAAAATCAAAAAGCCCGCAAACAGCCATAAAGTCGAGGAGGGTTTTTCCGCCACCGTGTGTGCCTCAATCAACAATTCATCGGTGACCAAATACAACAATGCCGCAACACCAAACGCCAAGATTGCGCTAATCGCAATATGCCCTGCGCCTGCCAGAAAGTAATTGCCAAGCAAAGAAAATGCCAACACATCCACTGCCAGCAACACGCTGAGCAGCAACACACGCCAGCCTTTCATGGTGTCCGATACCATCGCCAAGCCCAAGAACAGCAACTCAACTGACAAACCCAAAGCCAGCACCATCCCAGTTTCTTGGCTGGCGGCAAAACCCGCGCCGATAATCAAGCCGTCAATCCCCACGTCCAAAAAAGTGGCGGCAATCAAACCGACATTCATCCCTGCCGCACCCGAAGCGGCGGTTTTTTCCTCCAAATGAATGCTCCACAATTTCAACAGATACATCAAAATCCCACCGAACGCAAACGCACCAATCAGCACCCCACCGGGGGCGTGTTCGCGTCCGAGTTCGGGTAAGACCTCGACTGCAATTGCAGCAAGCACCACGCCAGCGGCGAAGTGCTGAATCAGGCTACGGACGTTGTGCGAAGGATGCCACAACAATGCCAAAACACCGCCGAGTGCTGCCACAACGGCGGGGATGAACATGGCTTGTAAGGGTGTCATAAAAAACTTTCAAAACATAATAGTGGGAAATAGCAGTGAACATTTTAGCGCGTATCACTGCCTCAATCGCTCAGGACAGCGGGATTTATGACCACATCGTTGTGATGCTTTATTATTGTCATTAATCATCGTCATCTTCGCCATCATAATCACCATCGCCACCAAAGCCGCCCAAAAAACTCAGTGCCATCAATGTAGCAAAACCTACAAATATCCACTTACCACGACTGGTTTGGAGCTGTTTTTTTAAACTCTGAAAATTGAGCAAAACATGACAAATGGCTCCCGACATTAAGACAATACCCAACCATTCATGAATTTCCTCTTGAAGATCGTTCGCCACATCAAAAAACATCAATGTCCCACTCATCCCAGAGACCAACATAGAGCCTGCCATCAGCGGCGTAATCCATTTTCTATCCAGTGCCATCATTATTCCCATTCAAAAAGAGGATTTAATCGCCGAACCATGCCCCGTGCATGATGACGGCTTAAACCATATTCAACAAGTGGTTATTAAACCATTCAAAGATTAAGATAACCTTAAAAAAGAAAAACCAATCAGGCGTGCCAAGCGATTGAGTGATTGGGTTATCATGAGTGTCCATCAAGACTGAAATTTGGAGCACACATGAAAAAAATCTACCTCATCGGCGCACTTGCGGGCAGCGTGTCACTGAGCGCGTGTCAAAACATGGGCAACCTACAATCGGTGATGGATTTAGGCATGCAAGTGGCCAGCGCGGCGGGCTATGGCAACCAAGCCAATATGGCGGTTGCGCTTAAAGAAATGCTCACGCTCAGTTCTGATCGTGCGAGCACCTACCTATCGAGCGCAAATGTATGGAACGTGTTGCTGCCCGATTCGGCGAAAAACGTGGTGACAACGCTGCGCGCAGCGGGCATGGGTAGTTATATTGATAAAGTGCAAGGCTCTATGAATCAAGGTGCAGCATTGGCAGCGCAAGCAGCCAAACCAATTTTTGCCGCCGCGGTGCGCGATATGAGCGTGGTCGATGCATTGTCGATTTGGCAAGGTGGCGATACGGCTGCGACGCAGTACTTCAGAGGGAAAACCGAAGCCGCGCTGCGCGCAAAAATTCAGCCGATTGTACAAACCTCGCTCAAACAAACGGGCTACTACAACCAATACCAAACCCTCATCAATGCGTACAACGCCATTCCACTGACCTCCAAACCGAACTTGGATTTAGAAACCTATGTGCTGAATAAAACCTTGGATGGCATGTTTGCGAAAATGGCGAACGAGGAAACCTTGATTCGCAAAAACCCCGCGCAACGCGGAACGGTGGCGATACAGGGAATTTTGGGAACGATAAAAAGATAGTTTGATGTAGGGGCAGACCCATGTGTCTGCCCTGCACTTGCACAGTGCCATGCGAACTGGGCGCACACGCGGGTGCGCCCCTACGATCTGACAAGGAGACTGCGGGGCGAGCTCGCAATGCCTCAATCGTTATTTCGGCTCAGTCAGTAATTTTTACATCCCCGTCATCAATTCATATCGCCCAGAGCCACTGGTTTTGAGGCATTCAGTGACCACTGGCAAACTCGCTTGCAGTTGTTCGGCCAAGGTCCACGGCGGGTTGAATACAAACATGCCTGAGGCTTGCAGGCCTGCTGCGAGGTGGGTTGGTTGGACTTGGTCAATCGCCAAACTGGCATGCAACCATTTTGCCCCCGCATCGGTGGCAATGCGCTCTAACTGGGTCGCGAGGTTGCGCGATTCGGGGCGTGCAAGGATGGGGTACCAAATCGCATAGGTGCCGGTGGGAAAGCGCACCATCGCGTCTTTCATGGCTTTGGCGACTTTGGTGTAATCGTCTTTGATTTCATACGATGGGTCAATCAGCACCACGCCACGGCGCGAGGGCGGTGGTAGGTTGGCTTTCAGGCCGACAAAGCCATCAACGGTTTTAAATAAAATGCGTTTGTCGTCGGTGCTGTTCGGTAAATTGATGTACTTGAGGTTGTCATCGAGCAAGCGCATGTCGGTCGGATGCAGTTCAAATATTTTCAGGCGGTCGATTTCGCGCAGGTTGTGCGAGGCGACGGTCGGTGAGCCTGGGTAGTGTTTGAGTTCGCCCGATGGGTTTAAATCGCTGATGAATTTGAGGTATTGGTGCAGCAGTTCAGGCAGGGCGTTGCGTTTGCCTTTGTTGTCCCACAATTCCCACAGTTTGCTGATGCCTGTTTCGTGCTCACCACTTTTTTGCGCCATTGGGTTGGACAGTTGGTACATGCCTACGCCTGCGTGGGTGTCGATGTAGGTGACGGGCTTGTCTTTTTGCGTCATGTACTGGCAAATCTGCATGAGGGTCATGTGCTTGAGCACATCGGCGTGGTTGCCTGCGTGAAAGGCGTGGCGGTAGCTGAACATGGTGTTTTCCAAAAATGATAGGGGCAAATAATGATTTGCCCCTGCTGTGTGTAGTGCGTGATTGTAACAAATAAACCCTATCGGTTTTTACTCATCTTCGGCATGGGCTTTGTCTTCAAATGAGGCTTTGGCGGCTTTTTTGTCCTCTGTCGGTTTGTTGAGCACGGCGCGAGATTTAACACCGAGTTTGTCGCGCACGAGGTTTTCGATTTCAACCGCAACCGCAGGGTTTTGGCGCAGGTATTCGCGCACGTTGTCCTTGCCTTGTCCGATGCGATCCGCGCCATAGCTGTACCACGCGCCTGACTTTTCGACGATGCCTTGTGCCACGCCCATGTCAATGATTTCGCCTTCGCGCGAGATGCCTTCGCCATAGATGATGTCGAAAAAGACTTCTTTGAACGGCGGTGCAACTTTGTTTTTCACCACTTTGACTTTGGTTTCGTTGCCGATGATTTCATCGCCTTTTTTGATGCTGCCGATGCGGCGAATGTCCAAGCGCACTGAGGCGTAGAATTTGAGCGCGTTGCCACCTGTGGTGGTTTCGGGCGAGCCAAACATCACACCGATTTTCATACGAATTTGGTTGATGAATATCACGGTACAATTCGAGCGACCAATCGATGCGGTGAGTTTGCGCAGGGCTTGGCTCATCAAACGTGCTTGCAAGCCTGGTAAAGAGTCGCCCATGTCGCCTTCGATTTCGGCGCGTGGCACGAGTGCGGCGACCGAGTCGACCACGATGAGGTCAACCGCGCCTGAGCGCACCAGTGCATCAACCATTTCGAGTGCTTGCTCGCCTGTGTCAGGCTGAGAGATGAGCAGGTCGTTAAAATCCACGCCGAGTTTTTGCGCGTATTGGGTGTCCAATGCGTGCTCGGCATCGACAAAGGCGCAGGTTCCGCCGAGTTTTTGCTTTTCTGCAACCACATGCAAGGTGAGGGTGGTTTTACCTGAGGATTCAGGGCCGTAAATTTCAATCACGCGACCGCGCGGCAAACCGCCCACGCCAAGCGCAACGTCCAAGCCGAGCGAACCCGTGGACACGACATCAATGTCGGGCGGGGTATCGTTGTTGCCCAAACGCATGATGGAGCCTTTGCCAAATTGTTTTTCAATTTGCGCCAGCGCGGCAGCAAGGGCTTTGGCTTTTTCAGTGTTGTTGGTAGCTTGATTGACCTGTGGTTTGCTTTCGGCTTTTGCCATGATGGTGTCCTTATGCTGTGGGTTTTGATGTTGGGTTGCGCATTGAAAAACGCGACCCATTGCAAAGATGCGTCACTCTAACACAGTTTAAAATCGATGTGTGGTTTTTGTTACAAAAATCAAATAAAGGGTGAACAAGCAGTGCGTAAAGGTGTTATCGCTATTCGATTAAACAATGGGAGATTGCGGGTCAAGCCCACTGCTGTCCCATCAATATTTCACCCCCAAAAGGATGATGAAATAAAAATTGAGTACTCCGTCATTCCCGCATGATTTCAGCGGGAATCCAGTTGTTACCTAATATTAATGGCTTTTAAAAGCGAGTTAGATTGTTGTGTGGATACCCGCTAAAATCACGCTGGTATGACGGCGCGGGTATTTTATGTGCAGTCATTATGCTCAACAAAAACCACCATCATGTCTCAATTTGCCGTTTTTGATTGAGAAATAGTAGCAACGCGAAACTTCGTCATTGTTCGAAAAAAATGTGAGACAGCAGTGGGTCAAGCCCGCAATGACACATCCGATTGTTTCAATGAAGCGACTATATTTTTTACCAAGTGTTTACCAAGCATAATCTTGCACAACTGTCCTCGTCCACCCCTTTCTCGCCAGCGGGCGATGGGGTGGGTTCGGGGTTTGCCACTGTTTTTATGGCTTATTGCGCATTCAAATGATAATCGGTGATGCGCTGGACTTCTTCGGATGAGCCCATAAATACGGCCACGCGCTCATGTAATCCTGAGGGTTGGATGTCAAGGATGCGTTGCGTGCCATTGGTGGACATACCGCCTGCTTGCTCAATCAACATTGAAATCGGGTTGGCTTCATACAGCAAACGCAATTTACCTGCGCGCTCAGGTTCGCGCAAATCATAGGGGTACATGAAGATGCCGCCGCGCGTGAGAATGCGATGCGCGTCCGCGACCATTGCGGCCACCCAACGCATGTTGTAGTCTTTGTTCAGTTGGCCTGTTTTGCCCGCACGCAATTCATTGATATAACGTTGTACGGGTGCTTGCCAATGACGTTCATTCGAGGCATTGATGGCGTATTCATTGGTGGTTTTTGGAATTTGCATGTTTTCTTTGGTCAAAATCCATGAGCCAAGTTCCAAGTCCAAGGTAAAGCAGTGCGTGCCAAAGCCCGTCGAGAGTACCAATAAAGTTTGTGGGCCATAAATCGCGTAGCCTGCCGCGACTTGGTCAGAGCCTTTTTGTAGAAAATCCTCTTCGTCAACATGGGTGTCCATATCGACTTTTTTCATGACCGAGAAAATCGTGCCGACGGGGGAATTGATGTCGATGTTGGATGAGCCATCCAGCGGGTCAAAGACCAGTAAATACTCGCCTTGCGGAAAGCGATTGGGAATCTCGTAAATGGTTTCCATCTCTTCGGAAGCCATGCCGGCGAGGTGTCCACCCCATTCGTTGGCTTCTAATAAAATTTCGTTGGAAAGCACATCGAGTTTTTTTTGTGCTTCGCCTTGTATATTTTCGGTACCTGCGCCACCGAGGACATCACCGAGCGCGCCTTTAGAGACTGAATGGCTGATGAGTTTGCAAGCGCGTGAGACCACTTCGAGCAATAAGCGCAAATCATTGGGGATGTTGCCGTGTTCGCGTTCTTGTTCAATCAGATAGCGTGAGAGTGTTTTGCGTTTCATCATGTTTCCTTTAAAGTTTAAAAATCGGTCGGCTTGCTGATATCAGTTACTGAATGCGCAGGGCTTTGTGTACGATTTCGCGAGTGTCATCCGAGAGCGTGCTCGACTGAGCAACGCGCTCTAAGGCATTTTTCATCTGTGTTTGATACGGCTCAGCAAAGGTGCGCCAATGCTCGCAGGTGCGTGCCAAACGCGAGGCGACTTGCGGATTTTTGCCATCAATTGCCAACACCTGTTCCGCCCAAAATTGATAGCCAGTGCCATCGGTTTGGTGAAAATGACGCGGGTTGCTGTTGCAAAAAGCGAAAATCAGCGAGCGCAAACGGTTCGGACTGGGGGTGGCAAAGGCAGGGTGTGCCATCAGTTGGGTGAGTGTGTCGTGCATCTGCTTAAAGTCACCTGAGAAACGAGTGGCTTGTGCAGTGAACCATTTGTCAATCACCAATGCCTCGTTGGCAAAACGTTGGTAAAAATCTTGCACCAATGGATTGGACTGTTCTGCAAAATTTTGGATGGCGATATTCAAAGCCGAATAGCGGTCGGTCATATTGTCGGCTTTGTGGTATTGGGTGTGCACAGCATCCCAAGCCGTTGGCTCGGCTTTTGCCCAATAACTCAAAGCCAAATTTTTCAGGCTGCGTTCGCCCGCCGCGCTGCCGTTGTAGGCGTAAGGCTTATTCAGATTGAACTGATGATAGATGTTTTGCCATTGCGAGGCGAGGGCTTGAGCGATGGCTTTTGCCACGGTTTCGCGGGCGTGGAACAAGGTTTGAGGATCGAGTAATTGCGTTTGTTGCACACGCTGCGAGAGGGTGGCAAAACTCGGTAATGTGAACAACACAGCGCGATATGCAGGTGACAAACTCGAATTGTTCAGTAAACGGCTCAAACCTTTAAGCAATTCCCCAGCCAATGCGGTCGCTTGGTCATTTTGAGTATTCATGACACCTAAAATCGCTCGGGTGAACAACTGCTGCCCCGCATCCCAGCGATTGAATGCGTCTGTGTCGCACTCGAGTAAAGTCAATAATTCTGCATCGCTGTAGTCAAACTGCACCTGTATCGGCGCGCCGAAGTTGCGATTGAGTGAGGGAATCGGCGCGTTTGGAATGTTGTTAAATACAAAGGTCTGTGTGGCTTGGGTTAACTCGAGCGTGAGCGTGTCGGCACCTGAGTCGTTTAACGCCAAACCCGTGCGCTGTACGCTGTCGATTAAGCCAAAATTAAATGGAATGTGCAACGGCGGTTTGATTAAATCCGCATCGTCCAATTCAATGCCCACCGCAGGATTGGATTGGGTCAGGGTCAATGTGTAGGTCTGCGCTGCCGCATCGTATGTGCCATGCGCGTGCACGCGCGGCGTACCTGCTTGCTCGTACCAGTGCGCAAATTGCGTTAAATCCACACCATTGGCATCCGCCATTGCCATGCGAAAATCATCGCAGGTGACCGCTTGACCATCGTGGCGTTTGAAATACAGATCCATACCACGGCGAAAACCCTCGCGCCCGAGCAAGGTCTCGTACATGCGCACCACTTCCGCGCCTTTTTCATAGACGGTCATGGTGTAAAAATTATTGATTTCCTCATACGAATTCGGTCGAATCGGATGCGTCATGGGGCCGGCGTCTTCCATGAATTGCGAGGAGCATAGGTTGATGACATTGGAAATGCGTTGCACCGCGCGCGCGGATTGAGCTTCAGACTCGGACAAACCTTGTGCAAGTTGGTCGGCGGTGAATTCTTGGTCACGATAAACCGTTAGACCTTCTTTTAAACTCAGTTGAAACCAGTCTTGGCAGGTCACGCGGTTGCCCGTCCAATTGTGGAAATACTCGTGGCCGACCACTGCTTCGACATTTTCAAAATCCACATCGGTCGCGGTCTGGGGATGCGCGAGCACGAATTTGGTGTTGAAAATATTCAAACCCTTGTTCTCCATCACGCCCATATTAAAGTCCGAAGTCGCAACAATCATAAACCGTTCTAAATCCAAAGGCAAACCATAACGCGCCAAATCCCATGCCATCGAGGCTTTCAGACTGTCCAGCGCAAATTGCGCTTTGGGAATATCGTGCGGTTCAACATACACTTGCAACAATTTGGATTGCCCATTGTGCGGCACAGTTTCTTCAATGTGCGCCAATTGACCCGCGACCACTGCGAATAAATAGGATGGTTTTGGGAATGGGTCGTGCCAAAGTGTGCGGTGCAAACCGTTGTCCAAATCGTGCGCTTCGAGTAAATTGCCATTGGCCAACAACACGGGGTAGGCGGCTTTGTCGGCAATTAATTCAACCGTGTACACGGTCAACACATCGGGGCGGTCGGCAAAATAAGTGATGCGGCGAAAACCCTCGGCTTCGCACTGGGTCATCAAATGTTTGCCCGTGGCGAATAAGCCCGACAAACTGGTGTTGCTGATGGGCGTGCAGGTGGTGGTAATTTCCAATTCACCTTGTGCGGGGCTGTTGTGCAGCGTCAAATTTTTGTCGGTGCGGGCGTAATCTGTTGCACTGAGCGGGTTGCCGTTGAGCGCGACGCTGATGAGTTCAATGTGTTCACCATCAAGTATGAGTTCGTGCGCTTCGAAACCCGCTTTGCGCTCAAACGCAATGCGCGTGCGCACCTGTGTGGCGTGCGCATCCAAGTGTAGCGACAGGTGAATTTCAGAAAAGGTGTATGGATAGGGCAGGTAGTCTTGACGCAGTGGCATGGGGTGCTCGAATGGTTTTATAAAGGTTAAATAGCAGATTCAATTGTAAACGATGTGCACTAAAAAAGCGGATTATTCAATCCGCTTTTTTTAGACTTGTGCTGCTGCGCTTGTCTGCCCACTTGTTTGACCTAATTGGGAGCCGCAATGGGCTTGACAGGCTTGGGTTGTGTCGGCGCAGCAGGCTTGACGGGCGCAATGATTTCCTCGAGTTTGCGCTCGGATGCGGCTTTGACATCGGCTTCATTGACTGTTTCAGAGGCTTTGCGGGCATCCGAGTTGGGCAGTGGTACCGTATTTGGATCCGCGTTCAACTCTTCGGGTTCGGGCGGCGGTGCGGGCTGTCCATCAATGGTCAGGCTCGGATCGGTTGGATTGCGTGTGACACTGCCACCGCTTGCGTTGGTGGCGGCATTTTGCCACTGGGTTTCACGCACTTCGACTTTTTTGCCTTGCAGTGCCATGCGCATGTAGTCCATCCAAATCGGCAAAGCCAAACCACCGCCGAACTCACCTTCGCCTAAAGATTTATTGCCTGTGTCAAAACCCATCCAAGCCACAGCAACCAATTTGGGTTGGTAACCTGCGAACCAAGCATCTACCGAATCATTGGTGGTGCCCGTTTTACCCGCAATGTCTGAGCGACCCAATGCACTGGCGGCGCGTGCCGTGCCGCCGCGCACCACGCCTTTTAGCAATGCATCGGTCATGGCTGCATTCTCTTTGGTAATCACACGGTTTTTCTCATCATTGGCCAGCCGTGGTTTGGCTTCTAATATGACAGTGCCTGAGCGATCCACCACTTTTTTGATGAAATAGGGGTCAACTTTGTAACCACCGTTGGCAAATACGCCATAAGCACCGACTATTTGATAGGGTGTCGCTTCAATCGCCCCGAGTGCGACGGTTAAGTATTTGTCAATCCGTTTGCCTTCAAAGCCAAAACGCTCGGCATAACTACGAAAATAGTCGTTGCCAATACTTTGTAGTAAACGAATCGATACCATATTGCGCGAGGAAGCCAAAGCGGTTGACAGCGGAATGGGGCCTAAATAACGACCATCGGCATTTTTTGGTTGCCATGAGCCGATCTTAATCGGTTTGTCATCGACAACTGAATTTGGGTTCATGCGGTTTTTTTCCATTGCGGCGGAATAAATGAACGGCTTGATGGTTGAGCCTGGTTGACGATAACCTTGGGTAATATGATTAAATTTACTCAGTCCAAAATCAAAGCCACCAATCAAGGCGTGAATCGCGCCATCAGTTGGATCCATCGATACAAAGGATGCTTGTACGCTCGGCACTTGGGTGATGCGGTAGCTTGAGCCATCTGCGGACTCAATCACACGCACCACTGAGCCTGTGCGAATACCTTTTTTGTCACCATTGCCCAATAAGTTTTTCGCAGGCCCTAAATTTGCGCCGCTGATTTCAATTTCTTTGCCTTCAGAAGTAACCCCTTTGAGTGAACCACCGCCCGCTGACAGGACGATAAGCGACTTGAGTGTGTCCAAGTCTGGGTGTTTTTCAAAGATGGTATCCAGCATTTTTAATCGTTCTTGTGGGTCGCTGGGTAAATGGTATTGCGCTTCTGCACCACGATAGCCATATTTTCGGTCATAAGCAAAAACTGCTTTGCGCACGGCGGCGTAGGCGGCATTTTGCTCTTGACTGCGGATGGTGGTGTAGACTTTTAAACCCTCGGTGTAGGCGGCTTCCTTGTAACGATCAAACATCAGTATACGCGCCATCTCAGCCACGTAATCCGCGTGTACTGTAAATTTGCTATTACGAATGGCGGCTTTAGTGTCAACAATCTGAACGGTTTCTGCGCGTGCTTGTTTGTATTGTGCTTGGGTGATGAAGTTCAATTCTAACATTCGCTCCAATACATAGCGTTGACGCTCGTCTGCGCGTTTGCGGTTGCGTGCAGGATTGTTGCTGCTCGGTGCTTGAGGCAGTGTGGCGAGCATGGCGGACTCGGCGATGGTCAAGTCTTTGATTTCTTTACCAAAATAAATATCCGCCGCTGCGGCAAAGCCATACGCACGCTCTCCCAAATAGATGTGGTTCATATAGCGTTCTAAAATTTCATCTTTGGTGAGGTTCTGCTCAATTTTTTTAGCCATCAAGGCTTCGTAGAATTTGCGTGTGAACGTGCGCTCATTGGTCAAGAAGAAGTTTTTTGCCAACTGCTGGGTGATGGTGGATGCACCTTGTTTGCTACCGCCTGTGAGGTTGTTGATTACAGCGCGTCCCAAGCCCAAGTAATCAATCCCGCCGTGTTCATAAAAACGTGCGTCTTCAATGGCAATCAGGGCTTTTTTCAGGTGCTCTGGTACTTCAGAAATCAATACGGGTCTGCGTCGCTCTTCACCAAACTCGCCGATGAGTTGACCGTCATCACTGAAAATTTGTATTGCCATGCGTGGTTTGTAGTCTTTCAAGGTGTCGATGGGGGGTAAATTTTTCCAAGCGACGACAGACGCGAAAGCCAGCACAACTGTGGCAACCACAGCGGCAAAAAAACCCCACAGAAACAGGGCTTTAAAAACGCGTCCAATAGAGCGCGTTTGTTTGGATTGAGGGTTTGTGGTGTTTTCAGTGCTCATGTGTCGAGGGTGTGCGAATAAAACGCAAAAATTTAGTGGAGTAAAGGCGCTTATTGTATACTCTTGCAAGTAGGTTGTGGAAAAATCCGACGGCTCTTGATAATCTGATTCTTATGAATCGACAATAAAACTTTACCAAACTCAAGTATTTGGGTATACAAAAAGGTATCAAAACATGATTCGCGAAAGGTTGCGTCATTGGTTTGGGGTCAACAAGCCCATATTGGCATTGCAATTGGTAGAGCAAGAGGCTCGTTATGTCGTGCGTCATGGTGCTCGTATATTGGCGCAGGGATGTTGTATCGCGCCCAATGCAATTGAAGACGGACACCTTTCAAATCCAAAAGAATTGGCGCGATTGTTGTTGCCTAAACTACCCAAGGTCAAAGGTCAAGTGGCTGTGATTTTGCCTGCGCGTTGGTTGCATTTGCATGAAATGAGTTTGCCGCGTGGCTTGGATGATGAGGAGTTGTCGTATCAGATCAGTCGGCACATCACCCATACTTTGGGTTTGTCACTCAATGACGTTTTTTACGATTGGACGATTCAGGATGCTTCTACGGATAAGCGCAAAACCAATATTCAAATGGCAATTGCTCGGCAAACAGATGTGGTCCCCTATCACCATGTGTTTGTTGACAGCGATTGGGATATGAAATGGGCGTGCTCGGAATCTCAGGTTTGGTTATTGGCTTATCAAACTCGTATGGGCGCACATCCCGTGGCGATTTGTCAGGTTGAATCACGCGAGATTGCTTTTTGGTTTATTGATAAAGACTTGCGCGTGCGCTCGTTTTATAAACGTTTTGATAACAATCAAATTGAGCGGGCAGGCTTTGTGTATCAAACCTCTGCACAAGCAGAAGGAGCGTTACAATTGCCCGCTCGTTTTGTGGCAGATGAATTGGCGGTGTTGTTGCCTGTTTGGTTAGGGTCGGATTTACAAGACTTGACGATGATTTATGGCACAGGTAAAGGGATTTCTTGGCGCGATGGCATGTCGCTGATTCAATCGCGCATTGGTTTGCCCATCCGTATGGCCGAAGACAAACAGACTTCGGACAAATTGAACGGTGGTTCTGCGCAATCACAAGCAGGGTTTGCGGTTTTATGGCATTTATCCAAGCAGGTGAACGCATGAAGTTGTTGAATCTATGGCCCAAAGCCCAAGAGGTGGCACACCCGCAGAGGCGTTTGTTGTTAGAAATGTTTTTTGCATTGCTTGCGGTGGTTGCGATTTTATTGTGCTTATGGTTGTGGCTGGATTGGCGTTTGCGCAACGTCAGTCATGCCAATCAACTGCTTAAAGCCGAATCAATGCAACTGAATCAATCGCGGACGGTAACTCTGTCTTCAGGGACAGAGATGCCGCGATTGATGCGCCTGTTGTTGGTTGGAAAACTCGACTGGATGGGCGAATTGCCACAGTGGATGATGGGCAATCGTGTGCATTGGGTTTCTGCTAAATTGAACCATGGGGGGCTTGAATTGGTTGGTGTGGCTTTGGACGGAGAAGCCATCAATGCGATGCTCGAAGCGGTCAGAGCGCGTTATGCCAATCCGCCTGTGCAGATCAGCAAAATTGCTGACATCAACATTGCAGGGCAGACCCTGTGGCGTTTTGAAATGAATGTGGATGCTCGCGCTTTGCATAATAAGATTGAGTTGCCGACCGAGGTGGGTGTTCCTTTAACTCACTCAAATAGGGTGACATCTCAATCCAAGGCAAGCGACTCTGTAGGGGGCTTGCATGAGTAATTATTGGGCGCGTGTTAGACGTTGGCGAGATTTGGATCTGGCACAAATGCACCTATGGCCGAATGCACCTCGGCGATGGACGGTAGCTATTTTGGCGGCGTTGTTATTGGGGCTTTGTGTGTTCTATTTCATTTTGCCACGTTATGAGCGTCTGGCAGAAGAGCAAAAACAAGTGCTCAATACGCAAAATCAAATCATCAAGGCATATCAAACCACACCGCTTTCATTGAGCGACATACCGCCCATTCGTCAGATTAAACGCGATCAAGAAAGCGTCTGGCTGAGCGATTTGGCAAGTCTGGCGCGCAAGCATCATCTGAACTCAGTGGTGCTGAAAACGCATGAGTTGGATGAGGGGCAGCGGGGTCAATTGCGAGAGCGCATTCAAAGTGCTCTCAAAGACAACCCGCAATGGATTAACAAACAAGGTGTTGATTTGCCTTTGAATTGGTTGAATCAAGTGGGTTGGGTGCATATTACAGCGCAAGGTTCTTATTCAAATTTATTGGCGTTTGTTGCTGAGTTGGGTGCGCGGGATGAGTGGTTGGCGGTTGATGGTGTTGAGTTAAACGCCACCAAGCACAACCAAGTGCATTGGCAGGGTGGTTTTTGGTATTATAAAGAGGCAACTCATGCACTTAAATAAAATGGGTTTTCGCTGGGTCTTGTGGGTGCTGATTGTCCTGCCGAATATGTGGTTGTTCGCGTGCGACGACAAGGCACACAATACTTCATTGGACAACGAATTGTTAGCAACAATTGCTAATCCACACGATGCGCAGGTATGGTTAGAACAACAAGCGCAACGCGCGCAATATGATGATACAACCCGCAATAACCCAGAGAAACTCACGGATCGTCGTTTATTGCGCATCACTGATTTAACGTCAAATAAAGTATTCATCTCGATGAATAGCGAAGCGATTAATGTGTTTACAAGTCAGAGTACGGAGGACGTTGAAAACGATCAAGGCAAAGTAAAACTTTCAGATGGGGAACGGCTCACCTTGAATGGGCGCGATATGAGCGCAGCTCAAATCGAACAGCCAGTGAGAACCACCTTGGAATTGGCTCAAGCGGATTTGTCTCAAATTAGATTTTCGGGTGTGATGCAAAAAGAACATGAATGGTTTGGGCTGATTCAGGTTGGTGAGCGGGTGTATCGAGTAAAACCAAACGAATCAATTGGCGTGGGCAAGTGGCGTATTGTCTCTGTTGATGACTCAGGTATGCGACTCATGGTCAATGGTAAGGTTGTGGCGTATGATAAATAAAGAATTTAGAACAATCTCATGGTGGATGGTCAGATGTATGAATAAACAAGCGACAGTAAATACGGTGCGAAACCGAGGTGTGCAGCATGTCCTGTGTCTGTCCATTGCGTTGGGTGGATTGTGCGCGCCGAGTGCTTGGGCGCAAACAGTGAGTGACTTGAGTGTGAACATTTCACCCACACAGCAAGGTTTTGCCAAACGAATGAATTTTGCTTTTCAAGACATTCCCGTGCGTGCATTGCTACAAGTATTGGGTGAGACGGCTGGTGTGAACATTGTCGCCGATGAATCGGTCACGGGTACCATTACTTTAAATCTCAAAGATACCACTTGGCAAGAGGCTTTGGATGTGATTGTGCGCACAAAAAACCTACGTTTGGAGCAATCGGCTGGCATCATGTACGTACGTGGTAACAATGAATTTTTAAATTCTGATGTGTACTCAAACGTGTACTCAAACAATGGCAAGAGTTATCCGAGAGCGCAAAATTCCCGTAAATTTGACCAACAAGTCTTGATAGAAGCCCGCATTGTCGAGGCGGAAGACTCGTTTTCGCGCAGTTTGGGTGTGAAATTGGGCTTTAATGACAGAAGCCGTATGGGCACAACCTATGTGCCAGACCCTGCCAATGCGGGTAAATTCATTCAAGTGCCCACGCGCACCGACAGCGGCGTGATGTTTGGTGGCAACACCGACAGCCTACAAAGTTTGAGTGGGCAAAACTCTGCCACAGGTATTGGGCAGGTGCCTACGGTTGCCAATACGATGATTAACTTTCCTGCCGCCGCATCTACCGCTGGAACCGATCCTGCGGCCTTTGCCATGACTTTGTTTAACGCGGGTTTGACCCGTTTCATCAATCTTGAACTCACCGCTTTGGAGACCGATGGCAAAGGCAAAATGATTTCCAATCCGCGAGTGGTCACAGGTAATAATGTCAAAGCCGTCATTGAGCAAGGGACTGAGATTCCTTATCAAGAGTCGACCAGTTCAGGTGCAACCAGCACCTCGTTTCGCAAGGCCAATTTAAAACTGGAAGTCACACCACAAATAGCCCGCAATGGAGAGGTTTTGTTGGACGTGGATGTGACCAAAGACAGTGTGGGTACTTACACTGCGGACGGCTTCACCATCAATACCAAACATGTGCAAACACAGGTGAATATTGCGAACGGTGGCACCTTGGTGATTGGTGGGATTTATCAAGAAGACAATCGCAAAGTTGTTGATAAAGTGCCGCTTTTGGGGGACATACCGTTATTGGGCAATTTATTTAAAACCACCACTCGTGCCACGAGCAAAACCGAACTGTTGATATTTTTAACCCCGCATATTCTAGATTCACGAGGCAATATTTTGCCTGCGAATGCTCATAAAATCAGTATCGATGAGTAATCGAATAAACGAAGACCACAATCAATGACCTCGAGACCAAACAAAAACGCCTTAGCCATCACGCCTGCGCAAAAAGCATTGCTCAATCAAGCTCCTAATATTTATTTGATTGGGTTGATGGGCGCGGGTAAATCCACCGCTGGGCGACTGCTCGCTCAGACGATGGGACGTGAGTTTTATGATTCGGACGATGAGATTGTCAAACGCACGGGCGCGAGCATTCCGACGATTTTTGAAATTGAAGGCGAGGCGGGCTTTCGCGAGCGCGAGCAGCGCATGATTGCCGAATTGTGCGCGAAAAAATCCGTGATTCTTGGCACGGGTGGCGGCGCGATATTGCGAGAAGCCAATCGCGAAGCACTGAAAAACACAGGTTGGGTGGTGTATTTATCTACTTCGCCCGAACGGCTGATTAACCGCACACGCTATGACAAAAATCGCCCGTTGTTGCAAACCGCCAATCCATTGTCCGTACTCACGCAGCTGTATGAAGTGCGTCACCCGATTTATCAGGACTTAGCCGACATTGTCATCACCACGGGCGCGGGGCACGTGACCCATGTGGTGGCACACATTATCGAACAACTCATCGCACGCATCGGACAAAACCTGCACGCGCAATAACTTTTTAACATACGAAATACCATGACCACACTGACCGTAGAATTGGGCGAACGCGCCTACCCCATCATCATCGCGCCGAACGCGTTGGACAATGCCGCCGCGCTCAATCAAGCGATTGCGGGCAACACCGTGGTGATTGTTTCCAACACTACTGTTGCACCACTGTATGCCGAGCAATTGGCGCAGACTGTGCGCGAGTTGGGCAAAACCGTTCACATTCACATCCTGCCCGATGGCGAACAATACAAAGACTTGGCGAATTGGCAAAGCATCTTCGATACATTATTATCCAAACAGTGCGACCGCAAAACCACGTTGATTGCGCTTGGTGGCGGCGTGATTGGCGACATGGCGGGTTTTGCGGCGGCGGCGTATATGCGCGGCGTGCCCTTCATTCAGTGTCCGACGACCTTGCTCTCACAGGTTGATTCATCGGTTGGTGGTAAAACGGGCATCAACCACCCCTTGGGCAAAAACATGGTCGGCGCGTTTTACCAACCGCAACTCGTGCTCGCCGACATCAACACTCTGAACACCTTGCCTGACCGCGAACTCTCGGCGGGCTTGGCAGAAATCATCAAGCACGGTGCGATTTACGATGTCGCTTACTTTGAATATTTAGAAAACAACATTGATGCCATCCGTGCGCGTGACGTGGACGCGCTCACGCACACCATCGTGCGCTCGTGCGAAATCAAAGCCGAAGTGGTGGCGCAGGACGAACGCGAATCGGGTTTGCGCGCAATACTTAACTTTGGGCACACCTTCGGGCACGCCATCGAAGCGGGTATGGGTTATGGTAACTGGCTGCACGGCGAAGCAGTGGGTGCGGGCATGGTTTTGGCGGCGGATTTGTCGCATCGTCTTGGTCAGTTGACTGAATTAGAAGTGACCCGCATTCGTATGCTCATCCAAGCGGCAGGCTTGCCAATCGAAGCACCGCGTTTGGGCGTAGAAGCCATGCTTGAGCACATGCAATTAGACAAGAAAAACAGCGCGGGCTCGATACGTTTTGTATTATTGAACGGTTTGGGCAAAGCGGTGATTCAAAAAGTCGATGATGCGATTTTGCGCGAGACTTTGGCGGTGTGTGGATAATCCATAAATCGCCCATCACCTACGTCGCACTTGCATCTATGGTACAGTGCGACCCGTGCATCTTGCACACTCCAACATCGAGACCCCATGAAAAAATTTAATTTATTGCCCATTTTTGCCATCAGCGCATTGTTTGGTTTGACCTTAACCGCTTGTGACAAAAAATCGCAGGTGCAAGCATCTGCACCTGTGACCAGCACGATGGCGGTGGGTGGTGCACCGACGAGCGTTGCACCGATTCCGCCGAGTTCGAGTGCCAGCCTCATCGGTTCAGGCGTGGCTGCGACGCAAACATTGCCCTTGAGCCAACCCGTCAAGCGCGTGGTTGCGGATGTGTCGGCGACCTTTATTTATGACCCATCGGTGGGCGATAAAATCGTTGTGACGGCGGATGACAATATTCAAAATCAGGTCAAAGTCAGCCTTGAGCAAGGCGTGCTCAAACTCGCGCCGATGGCAGCCACGATGCAACAAAAAACCCCGATTCAAATCACATGGGGCGGTGCTGCGCCTGAGCAGTTGGACATCATGGGTTCATCGAAAGTGATTGTGCGTCAGTTCAAAGGCAATGCGCTGAATGCAACGATTTCAGGCTCAGGGGCGACTGATGTTGATGGGCAAACGCAGCAGTTGAACATTGATATTTCAGGCAGTGGCTCGTTTGTCGGTGCGCAGTTGGTGGCGCAAAAAGCGATGATTAAAGTGACAGGCTCGGGCAATATCGTGGCGCAAGTCAAGCAAGAAGTCAGCGGTAGCCTGACAGGCTCAGGCTCGTTGGTCATCAGTGGCAATCCGAAAATTCGCAACTTGATCAACACAGGCTCGGCGCAAATCGTTTATCAGTAAATATTGAAAAACAGTCACTTTATAAAAAATCCGCAGTGCACGCACCACGGATTTTTTTATGATTTTTTTGCCACTGGGCGACGCGCATCCGCGCACCATTCTGACCACGAGCCTGCGTAGATGCCCGCGCCTGTTGTGGTCGATACGTCCAAGCCCGCAATGTGCATCGACAGCAGGTTGTGGCACGCAGTCACACCCGAACCACAGTAATGAACCACGGTATCCATCGGCGTGTCGTCGAGCAATTCTAACCACTGCGCACGCAAAATTTCGGCAGGTTTGAAATAGCCGTGCTCATCGATATTGTTTATCATAAATTGATTGACTGCGGTCGGAATGTGCCCTGCGACAGGGTCGAGTGGTTCGATTTCGCCACGGTAACGTTCGGGTGCGCGTGCATCAACGAGGGTGAATTTGGCAATAGGTAACTGCGCTAAAATCTCATCCGCAGTGACCGTGCGATTGAGAGATGTTTTGCGGGTGAATGTGCCGACTGCGGTGGTGACTTTAGTGCTTGATGGTTCTGCACTCAGCGAGAAACCCGCTCGCGTCCACGCGCCGATGCCGCCATCCAAGACCGCCACATGCTCAAAGCCGAGCGCGCGCAACAGCCACCAAACCCGAGCCGCCATGACACCTGCTGCATCATCGTAAGCCACCACTTGCATGTCATCGCGCAAGCCCAAAGCACGAAGTTTATCCGCGAAAACTTCAGAATCTGGCAAAGGATGGCGACCGTTTTGCCCCGTTTTTTCGCCCGACAAGTCGGTCTCCATATTGAGGAAATGCGCGTTGGGGATGTGGGCTTCTGAATACGCATTTTTCCCAAAATCAAAATCCGTTAGGCTGTGGCGCGCATCAATGATAAGCACGTCGTTGGCGGGGAGCAAATGCAGTGCTTTTGCGCCAATCAAATTATTGAAATAAGAGGTGGTCATGACGGGTATCCTTTGGTTTTTTATTGTTTGTGTTTCAAACTATACACCGTCGCTGACAGCCCCGAAACAATCAACAAAACCATACCCAAGAAACCCATCAAATCAATGCGTTCGCGCCAAATCACTTCGCCCCAAATCGTCGCAAAAATAATTGTGGTGTACTGCAAAGTCGCGCTTAAAGTGGCGTGACCGTGGCCAAACGCACGCGTCATGCACAGTTGCGCAATCATGCCAAAAATCCCCACACCTGCGAGTTCGAGGACAGAATACAGTGAATAATGCGGCGAAAAACCGAGCACTGCCACGCCGACCACACCCGACAATATCACCGACACTGAAAACAACATCACCGTGCGCCATTCGGGTTCGCCCAGTTGTCCCAAATTGCGCACGGTCAAGTATGCCAACGCGCCAAACGCACCACCGCACAAGCCGATGAGCATGGCGAAACGGTTCCAATCTGTTTCGCCAAATGGATTAAAAATCAACAATACGCCGATAAAACCGAGCACAATCGCGCCAAAGCGCAGCCATTGCTCGCGCAAAATACCTGAGTAATAGCCTGTGTAGAGTAGGGCGATAGCGATAAATAAAGGTGAGGTATAGTTCAAGGTGGTGGACATGCCCAAAGGCAAATGGGTCATGCCATAAAAGCCCATCCACATGGCGGTCACGCCGCTGGCATTGCGAATTGCGTGGGTGCGCAGATTTTTCCCAAACAATGGATAGCCCTTGTAAAGCGCGTAACCTGCGAGCAACAGCACGCTGGGCACACCACGAAACAGAATGATTTCACCGAGGTTGTGGTGCTCTGAGGCGAGTTTGATGCACACCCCCATCAGTGAGAAGAAAAAAGATGCGCCGAGCATCCACAGTGATTGCATAATGATGGCTTTATAATCAGAACGCGACATGAATTGTCGCTGATAGGGGCATAATAACCGTAATGATAACAACAAATAACTGATTAGGGGTTTTACATGCGCAATCTATCCAAATCCAAACTCATCGCCTACCGCCAATGCCCCAAACGCCTGTGGTTAGAAATTCACGCGCCCGAATTGCGCGAGGACTCTGCCACAGCGCAGATGAATTTTAAGATTGGCTATGCCGTCGGAGAAATCGCCCAGCAACTATACGACCCGAACGAAAATCGCCAAATC
>RRZU012226296.1_pt1 | contig 28102 bp, 28 predicted proteins | sample 2165561 | NCBI WGS metagenome assembly RRZU01 (sample SAMN10456909, study PRJNA506462) | wastewater metagenome | isolation source: wastewater sludge | place: USA: Moscow, Idaho | reverse complement strand
TGTGGCGGGTGGTGCTGCCCTGCCTGGTGGCGGCGGTCAGCATCATGGCCATCGACCACTTTCTGGGCTCGGTCGCGTTCGGTGTCGCCGCCACGGTGCCGGGCATCACCTCGAGCATCGGACAGAGCGTCGAACTGGTGCGGGCGCCGCACGTACGAGGCGTCTCCGCGGTGTTCATGGTGCTGGCCTTCGTGAACCAGTTGCTGTGGCTGGCCTGGGGCCTGCTGATCGCCGATCCCGGCACGATCATCACCACCGCGATGATCAGCGTGCTGACCGGGCTGAACCTGCTCTGGTACGTGCTGCGTCGGCTGGGACTGCGGGCCTTCTTCGCACCGGGCGAGGCAGTGTCGCGCAGGGCATCGTCGGCGTTGTGACAGCGACGCCCCTGACACGTTTCACGATGCCGGCCGTTGGCGCGCACTGTCGCCGCAAATGTGAAACGATGGACCCACGGCCCACCGTTCATTCGGGCCGCTTTCTACGGCCCTCAATCGGGCCCGAGGCGAAGATCTTTCGCAAGGAGTCGTGTTTTAGGTGTCATTGGTCGAGCTGATCGGCTGGTTCGCCACTTGTGTCGGAGCGTTGCTGGGGTTGCCGCAGTTGGTGCGGCTGATCCGCACCAGGAGCGTGGACGGGCTTTCGTTGGTTGCCTGGCGCGCGATGCTGGTACTCAACCTCGCCTGGTTCGCCCACGGCGTGCGCATCGACCAACTGCCGCAGATGGTCACCAACCTGGTGGCGTTGGCCGTCACCGTGCCATTGCTGACCCTGCTGGTGCGCTCGAAGGGTCTGCCGCTGGTCAGAACGCTGGCGCCCTCATTGGTCGCCGCGGCACTGATCATCGCGGTCGACGCCTACCTGGGCTCGCTCGCCTTCGGCCTGGTGGCGATGATTCCCGGCCTGTTCACCAACCTGGGCCAGACCGCCGAACTGGTGCGGGCACCGTCCGTCAGCGGGGTGGCGCCCCTGTTCCTGCTGCTGGGCTGGGTCAACCAGTGCCTGTGGCTGACCTGGGCGCTGCTGGTGCATGACCCGGGCACGACCGTCGCGTCGAGTCTCACCCTGGCGATGACCAGCTTCAACCTGCTCTGGTTCTGCCTTCGGCGACTGGGCATGCGGGCGGTGTTCGTGCGGGCGTCCGACCAGGTGCAGGTCAGCGACGAACCGGTGCTGGTTCGCGCCTGACGCGCGATCAGCCCCTGGCCGGGGACTCAGCGAACCAAGCCCGGACCCACCGATGACCCAGCCGGCGTGACCGGCGCCGGCCGGGGCTGGGGAGCCGGTCGTTGCGGGGCCGTCACGGTCGTCTGTCCCACAGTGGAGACGCGGCCGGGGCGGGGATGGCCGCGCAGCAGGCGGACGTTCGGTGGAGCCGGGCTTCGGAGTCACTCACCCACCCACCCGAACCGTCTGGCACGACGGGACTCCCGCCTGAAAAGCCTGCACCAGTGGCAGACCTCGCGGCGCGCGCAGGCATGACCCCCTGCACTGGTGCAGGGATTTCAGGCGGTGACCGTGGCGACCGTGCAGTACCCCTCGCTGATCGGCCCGTCGCTGATCGGTGCGCCGCTACCCGTCGCTGCCGCGCGGAATCTGCAGGGTGGCCAGCAGGTCCTCGTGCAGTTGGATCCAGACCAGTTGACAGCAGTTCCGATCGGGGGAATCGAGCCACTCGTGGGCGCCGCGCCGCACCCGGCCCAGGGCCTGCCGGTGCAACCGGTCGTAACCCTCGAACCGGTGCAGCACCGTGGTGAGTGAGCCGACCAGCTCGGTCAGCGACTGGTCGATGACCTCGAGTTCGACGAGCACCCGCATGTCCCAGACCGGGTCGGAATGGTCGTTGACCGCGCTCGGCGCGCCGGGCAGGGGGCGCAGCTGCCAGTTCGTGCAGGCCACCCCGTGCGGGCCGTTCAGCGCCACGAATCGGCGGTGCGCCTCGATCAGCGCCGGGCGCGCGCCGAGCCCGTCCAGTTCGCCGGCGAGCTGCCGCTCGTTCTCGGCCCTACCGCGCTCGGTCAGCGCCCAGGTTTCACCGAAGTAGTCGTAGCGGGTCACCCAGCCGTAGGCCTGCGCGTCCAGCAGGTGCTCGGCGACCTCGCCAACGGGCCGGCCGAACCGGTCGGCGACCGCCGCGGTGGACGGTCCCCCGAGCACCCGGACGCCGTGCAGGGCAAGCAGTGCGGGATCGGACGTGGCGCCCACGCTCAGGCGAACGTGGTGTACGAGAAGGCGGGCGTGTGACGCAGTTCGTCCAGCTCGGCCAGATCCTGCGCGGACGGCTGCCAGGCCCCGGCCTCGACGTTGGCCGCGATCTGCTCCGGGCGGGTCACGCCGCTGATCACGCTCGCCACCGCGGGCTGAGCGGCCAGGCCGCCGATCGCGACGGTCAGCAGCGACAGCCCGCGCGCGTCGGCGTAGGCCTGCAGCGCCTCGATCCGATCCCAGTCGGCACCCTGCAACCGGTTGGCCTGCGATTCCAACCGCGACCCCGCCGGCGCCGCCTCACCGCGCCGGTACTTGCCGGTGAGCAGGCCGTAGGCCAGCGGAAAGTAGGGCAGCAGGCCGATGCCGAAGTGTGCGCAGGCGGGCACCAGTTCCTGCTCGGCGGCCCGGTTGTACAGCGAATACTCGTTCTGCGCCGAGACGAAGCGGTGCAGACCGGACGTCCGTGCCACCCAGTCGGCGTCCGCCACCTGCCAGGCGGTCAGGTTCGAGGAGCCGATGTAACGCACCTTGCCCTCGGCGACCAGGTCGCTCATCGCGCTGAGGGTTTCGTCGATCGGCGTGATCGGGTCGGGACGGTGCAGCTGGTACAGGTCGATGTAATCAGTACCGAGCCGGCGCAGGCTGGCCTCGACCGCGCGACGCACGTACCGTCGCGAGCCATGGGCACCGAAGTGCTCGGCGTCGTGGTCGCCCATGCCGAACTTGGTGGCCACGACCACGTCCTCGCGTCGCTTGCCCAGGGCACGGCCGAGCAGTTGCTCGCTGGCCCCGTCCGCATAGGAGTCGGCGGTGTCGAACAGGGTGATGCCCTGCTCGATGGCCGCATCGACCACGGCTTTCGTCTGGTCGGCGTCGATCCTGGCGCCGAAGGCGTTGCAGCCGACGCCGACCGCCGACACCATCAGGCCGCTGTCTCCAAGAGGGTTGAACCGCATGGGGCGAACCTACCCTCTGCGCGCGACGGGCACGATCCGGTTAGCCTGGGCAGCCACGACCCCAACGCCAGGAGACCCCATCGTGACCGAAGCCAGTTTCGTCGTCGTCGCCAACCGATTGCCGGTCGACCGGGACGCCGACGGCGGCTGGAAGCGCTCCCCCGGCGGCCTGGTCACGGCCCTGGAACCGGTGATGCGCAAGGCGGACGGCGCCTGGGTGGGTTGGCCGGGCAAGCCCGACCTCGACCTCGAACCGCTCGAGGTCGACGGCACCGACCTGATTCCGGTGCGGCTGAGCGCCGAAGAGGTGGAGCTGTACTACGAGGGCTTCTCCAACGACACCATCTGGCCGCTGTACCACGACGTGATCGCGGCACCCAGCTACCGGCGCGCCTGGTGGGACGCCTATGTGCGGGTCAATCGGCGCTTCGCCGAGGCCGCCGCGCGCGCCGCAGCCGAGGGCGGCACGGTCTGGGTGCAGGACTACCAGTTGCAGTTGGTGCCGGCGATGCTGCGCGAGGAGCGTCCGGATCTGGTGATCGGGTACTTCCACCACATTCCGTTCCCCGCGTACGGACTCTTCAGCCAGTTGCCCTGGCGCCGGCAGGTAGCCGAAGGGCTGCTCGGTGCCGACGTGATCGGCTTCCAACGCAAGGCCGATGCCAGCAACTTCGCCCAGGCCGTCCGCCGGTTGTTCCGCTACGAGACGAAGGCGCACGGCATCAGGGTGCCGACCCCCGACGGCGGCACGCGGCGTGCGCTGGCCAAGGCCTTCCCGATCTCGATCGACGTCGAGTCCTACGAACAACTGGCCGCCAGCGACGAGGTGAAGGCGCGGGCAAAGGAGATCCGCGACGGCTTGGGCAATCCGAAGAAGGTGCTGCTGGGCGTCGACCGGCTGGACTACACCAAGGGCATCCGGCACCGGTTGAAGGCGTTCGAGGAGCTGCTGGCCGATGGCCGGCTGACGGTCGAGGACGTCACCCTGGTGCAGGTGGCCAGCCCGAGCCGCGAGCGGGTGGAGACCTACATGCAGCTGCGCGACGAGATCGAACTGGCCGTCGGCCGCATCGACGGAGATTTCGACACCATGGGGCACAGCGCCGTCCGCTACCTGCATCAGGCTTTTCCGCGCGAGGAGATGGTGGCGCTCTACCTGGCCGCGGACGTGATGCTGGTCACCGCCCTGCGCGACGGCATGAACCTGGTCGCGAAGGAGTACGTGGCCAGCCGGCTGGACAACCGCGGCGTGCTGGTGCTGAGCGAGTTCGCCGGCGCGCACGACGAGCTCGGCAGTGCGGTGACGGTCAATCCCCACGACATCGATGGCGTCAAGGACGCGATCATGCGGGCGGTCGAGATGAAGCCGGGTGAGCAGGGCCGGCGAATGCGGGCGCTGCGCAAGAAGGTGCGCGAGCACGACGTCGAGGACTGGTCACAGGACTTCCTGGCCGCGCTGGCCGACGCAAAGGAACGCGCGAAATGAGCAGCCTGGACGAGCTGGCGCGCACGCCGCGGTTGCTGGTCGCACTCGATGTGGACGGCACGCTGGCGCCGCTGCTGGACCGGCCGCTGGAGGTCCGGCTGACCCCGCAGGCGCGGGCCGCGGTGAACCGGCTGGCGGGGTTGCCGCAGACGTTCGTGGCCTTGGTTTCGGGCCGCACGCTGGAGCACCTGCGCATCATCGGCGAGCATGCGGACGACTCCCCGCTGCTGCTGGCGGGATCGCACGGCGCGGAGTACTGGGTACCCGGCGAGGGTGAGCAGCAACGCTCCGACGACCCCGCCGAGGTCGAGCTGCGCACGCGACTGCTCGCGCGGGCCGAGGTGCTGGTCGAACCGTACGAGGGTGCCTGGATCGAGCCGAAGACCTTCGGTCTGGCGGTGCACACCCGGCTGTCGTCCGAGGCGGACGGCGCCAAGGCGAACAAGGCGGTCGACGAGCTGGTCGTCGCCGAGGCGCCCGGCTGGCGGCGACGCACCGGGCGCGACATCGTCGAGTACGCCTTCCGCGAGGAGGGCAAGGATTCGGCGGTGCGGACGCTCCGGGAGCGCACCGGGGCCACAGCGGTGCTCTTCGCCGGCGACGACGTGACCGACGAGGACGCGCTCGGCAGCCTCGAACCGCAGGACGTCGGCGTCCGGGTGGGCGAGGGCCCCACGCACGCGAGCCTGCGGGTTCCCGACGTCGCTGGGATGGCGGAGTTGCTGGGACGGCTGGCCGAGCTGCGCGCACGGGGCTGAGCAGTCGGGCGTCGATGGCTGTGAGATGTGACGGGCGAGGCGTCTCGACAGGCTCGACCGACGGGGTCGACGTTGCGTGCGGTATCGACACTCACGACCGGGGAGATCGAGGTTGGTGCGGTCGACAGGCTCGACCCGGCAGATCGAGGTTGGTGCGGTCGACAGGCTCGACCTGGGAGATCGAGGTTGGTGCGGTCGACGGGCTCGACCGACGGGGGTCGGCCCGGCTGGTCCTGACAGGCTCGACCAACGGGGTGCCGGTCCCTTCGATCGGCGGGTCGTCATCAGGGACTGCCCCCCCGCCTGGGTGGGGACGTGTTGGGTGTGCCTCCCTAGGCTTAGGGGGTGCCGGTATTCGCGGAGTTGGGGTCGTTCTTCCGCGCCAGCCTGCTCGATCCCGTCCAGGTCACCGAGAAGGAGTCACCCGCGAAGATCCGTCGCCGCCGGATCGTGGTCGCAATCACCTTGCTCCTGGGAGCGGTGGCGCTCGGCCTGGCGCTCGCGATCCAGCCCGGCAGCCCCTGGTTCTATCCGGCCACGCTCGGGGTCGCCGCGATCTGGGTGGCCGGCGCATTCGCGTCCGGCAAGCTGCATCTGGGCCGCGCCCGCACCCGTTCGGGCGGCTCGAGCTACTCGGTGCTGCAGGCGTTCATCCTCGGCGGCATGCTGCTGGCGGTGTTCCTGGCCGGGGCGGTCGTCGTCGGACGGGTGGACTGGCTGCGCGGTCCCGTCGACTCGCTGCTCGCACACGCCCGGTACGGCTCGCTGCCGATCGTCGCCGTGATCACCGCGGTGAACGGGGTCGCCGAGGAGCTGTTCTTCCGCGGTGCATTGTTCGCGGCCTTTCCGCGGCGCTGGCGGGTGGTCGGCTCAGCCGCTCTCTACGCTCTGGCCACGGTGCTGACCGGAGTGCCCCTGCTGGTGCTGGCCGCCGCCGCCCTCGGCCTGCTCACGGGCATGCAACGCCGGGTCACCGGCGGCGTGCTCGGCCCCATCGTGACCCACCTCACCTGGTCCCTGGGCATGCTGTTCGCCCTGCCCTGGGCCCTCGATCTCTGGAGCTGACATGAAGAAGGTTCTCGTCACCGGCGCGACCGGCTACATCGGATCGCACCTCGTGCCCCGGTTGCTGGACGCCGGCCACCAGGTGCGGGTACTGTCCCGCAACCCGGCAAAGCTGCCCGACCAGTGGCGCGACCGCGTCGAGGTTGCCGTGGGCGACGCCACCGACGAGGCGGACGTCCGTGCGGCCCTGGCCGGTGCGGACGTGGTCTACTACCTGCTGCACTCGATGGACGGCGGCGGCGACTTCGTGGCCCGCGACCGTGCCCTGGCGCAGCAGTTCGCGAGGCTCGCGGCCGAGGCGGGCACCGGGCGCATCGTCTACCTCTCCGGACTGCATCCGAAGGGCGAGCTGTCGGAGCACTTGGCGTCCCGGGTCGAGGTGGGTGAGATCCTGCTGGGCTCGGGGGTGCCCACCGCCGTACTGCAGGCGGGCGTGGTGCTCGGAGCCGGGTCGGCGTCCTTCGACATGCTGCGGCACCTGACCGAGCGGCTGCCGGCGATGGTGGCGCCGAAATGGCTGGAGAACCACATTCAGCCGATCGCGGTGAAGGACGCAGTGTTCTGTCTCGTCGCGGCGGCCGAACTGCCGCCGGAGGTGAACCGCACCTTCGATCTGGGTGGCCCCGACGTGCTCACCTACCGCGAGATGATGCAGCGCTACGCCGGGCTGGCGGGACTGATTCCGCGAGCCGTCGTGACCGTGCCGGTGCTGACCCCGAACCTGGCCAGCTACTGGGTCGGCCTGGTCACGCCGATCAAGTCGGGCATCGCCCGTCCGTTGGTCGGCAGCCTGATGCACGACGCCGTCCGTGACGAGTTCGACGCCGAACAGGTTCTGGGTGAGCCCGAGGGCGGTGCGACCGGCTTCGATGAGGCGGTGCGGGCCGCTCTGGGCGACATCGACCCGAAACTGTGGGGCCGCACGTTCGGCGCGGTGTCGGCCGCGGTGGTGGGCGCCGCGGTGGTCGGCGGGCTGTTCACCGACCCGAACAGCGGGTGGTACCGGCGGCTGCGCAAGCCGTCGTTCCAGCCGCCGGCGGCCGTGTTCGGGCCGGTCTGGTCGCTGCTGTACGGCCTGATCGCGGTCTCGGCGAGCGCCATCATCGCCGATGCTCGCGAGGCCGGGGACGACGCGGCAGCGGACGACTTCGAGCGGGCCCTGGCCGCCAACCTGGCGCTGAACACCTCGTGGAGCGGGTTGTTCTTCCGTGCCCACGCGCTGAAGACATCGGCGGTGACGGCGGGGCTGCTGGCGCTCAGCAGCGCTGATCTGACCCGGCGTGCCGCAGCCAGTGGCCCCGGCAAGGCGGCGGCCCTCGGCCTGTACACCGCCTGGTGCACCTTCGCCACGGCGCTCAGCACCGCGATCGCTGTCAAGAACCGCCGGCGGCGCTGACAGGTCCGCGCCCGACAAGACGAAACCTGCGCGCCAGTGCAGCAGGTGACGGCGTGTCGTGCCGTCGGCGCCGCACTGGCGCGCACCTTTCGGTGAATCGCTACTGACCCACAGCCCGGCGCACCAGGGTCAGGAAGCCTTGGGGATCGTCGTCCAGCACCGAGGCCGCGAACGGCAGCACCCGCCAGCCGTGCGCAGCGAACCTCGAATAGCGCCAGCGGTCGTCGACGAACGCCTTCTTACTGCCGTGGTGGCTGAAGCCATCCAGTTCCACGATCACCCGCACGGCCGGGAAGGCGATGTCGGCGAAGTAGTTGCGTCCGTCGATGCGAATGAGGTGGTTGGTCCTCCAACAGGTGAGCCGGGCCGCACGGAGTAGCCGGTGCGCTTTCCGCTCAGCCTCGGACCAGGGCTCGTGCCTGGAGTCATTCAGCATCTCGACCCGCAACTGGTTGTGGGGGCGGTACGGCTGAGCCCGGTACGCCGACCAGAGTTCGCTCAGCGTCACCGCGCGGCGACGCAGCCCCTCGTCGATCACGTTGCCGCCGAGGGTGGGCACGAGATCGAGTATTGAGGCGGCTGGGCAGGCGATCCTCACCCCGTCGCGGTCCGCGACCAGGTCGAGTGGTAGCCTGCGCCGCTCCCAGGTGTACCGGGGATAGGTCCCGTGCACGTCGTGCGCCACCGCCACCGCCACCGCATCGATGGGCACCTCGGGCCACCACAGCAGCATCGCCGCCGCGGCACCGGTGATGACGCATCCGGGTCGGAAGGCCGCCGCGGCGCGAACCCTGGTGTGCCAGCCCGGGTCGGGCGCCGTGTAGATGCCGGGCAGGGGTGCCTCCAGCAGGCCCATGCGACGGGCGCGATCGAGTTGGTGGCGAATCGTGTGGTGCTGCCGGCGCGGCAGCACCCCGTTTTCGTGGGCGAGGAGTTCAGCAATGCGTTCCATACCTATGAATGCACTTTTCGACCCCCCTTTTGTGAGTGGGAATGACCGAAACCTGCGCGCCAGTGCCGCTCGGACGTGCGGACACGCCGTCACGCCGCTCACTGACGCGCAGGTCTCGTTTCCGCGAGCCCTCGCGAGCCGCGGTGGTTGGGTCAGCCGCGCTTGCGGTCCAGGCCGAGGATCCTCCGGATAGTGGTGTTCAGGTCGGTCTGATCGGTGAGCCCCACGATGTTCGCCGCACCGGGACCGTAGCCCGCGATGCGCAGCTGGGTGCCGGTGTGCTGCATCGAGCTGCCCTTCTCGGCTGTGGCGTAGTTGATCGTCATCGGCGCATCGTCGGCGGTCAGCAGGTTGACGGTGTAGCCGGGGGTGACCGAGCCGGCCTCGACGATCTGGCTGGTGTGGGCGTGGTCGGCGGTGACGAACACCGAGGTGTTGCCGTCCTTCTCGGCGAAGGCCAGGGCGGCCTGCACGGCTTCGTCCAGATCGACGGTCTCACCGATCTGCCCGCAGGCGTTGGCGGCGTGATCCTGCTTGTCGATGCTGGCACCCTCCACCTGCAGGAAGAAGCCCGGGCCGTTGCGCCTGGTGTCGAGCAGGCTGATCGCCTTGGCGGTGAGCTGGGCCAGCGTGGGCTGGGTGCTCGACCGATCCGGGTTGTCGGTGCAGCGCACGGGATCCTTCTTGCCGCCGTCCGAGGTGGCCTCGGGGCCGATCCAGCGCACCGCCAGGTTGCCGGTGGCGAACAGCCCGAGCAGCGGCTGGGTCTGGTTCGCCCGCTTCACCTTGTCGAGGCTGCCCTTGTCACCGACGATCTGGTACCCGCGCTCGAAGGCCTGCTGCTTGAGCGTCTTGCCCTGATAGGCGCCGGCCGTGGCCACCTCGTTGAAGGTCTTGGCACCGCCACCGAGGGTGACGTCGGCGCGGGTGTTGATGATCTGCTCGGTGATCGAGCCCGGTCCGCCGTTCTCGAGGGCGGCCTCGGGGCAGGTCTTGAGAGTTGCGGCGGGGCCGTAGCACGAGCGTGCCGACACGTGCGCGGCCTGCACGGCCGGTGTGGCGTCCTGGATCTCGGCGGTGGTCACGTTGCCGGTGCGCAGGCCCTTGGCCTTGGCCTGCTCGAGCAGCGTCTGCTGGGCTTTGCCGTTGACGTCGACCGAGATGGCGCCGTCGTAGGACTTGAAGCCGGTCGCCCAGGCGGTGCCGGTGGCGGCCGAGTCGGGGTCGTAGTCGGGCTTGTGGGTGGCCTTGTTCAGCGAATAGGTGGTGTACTGCCCGGTCAGCGGCAGGGCATCGATGCCGGCGAAGCGTCCGGCGGCACCCTTGGCGTAGTTGCGCGCGATGGTGATTTCGGAGTCGCCCATGCCGTCGCCGATCAGCAGAATCACGTTGCGTGCCTTGCCGCCGATCACGGCCTGCCGCACCGCGCGGGTCTGGTCGCCGTCGTTGCGGTTGGCGCCATGCAGAACGGTCAGGTCGAGCGTAGGGGCGGCGACGGCGAGCATCGTGCCGGTGGCCGCCGTAATGGCGAGGGTGGCAAGGCCGGCGCGCAGCATTCGTCGGGTCGGGGCGGTTCGCATGGGGTTCCCTTCGTGGGTGGGGTTGGACATGCGGAGTCCAGCAGCGCCGGGCGTCCGGGGGGAGGCGTGCGGGTGACGGATGGGCGACGCTTCGGTGGCCGGTCGGTTGGTTGATTCTGAGATCACCCGCAGTGGTGGCGAGGAACCACGGCGTGTCGCCGGTCGAGGTCTCGTCTGGTGTCGGGATTTCAGAAGGTCCGGCGGGCCAGCGCCACCTGTACCATCCGAATGAACTCGTCGGGTTCATCGTCGAGCGCCGAGGCGGCGAAGGCCAGCACCGGCCAGCCGTTGGCCGCGAGCCGGGCGTACCGCCACCGGTCGGCGACGAATGAGGCCTGGCTGCCGTGGTAGGTCCAGCCGTCGATCTCGATCACCAAGCGCTCCTTGGGGAACGCGATGTCGACCCAGTGCGCGACGCCGTCGATCACGATGCGATGGTTGGCGCGCCAGCCGTGGATGCGAGCGGCACGAAGGAGCACGTGCGCCTTGCGCTCGGGGGTGACCAGGGCTCGGCACGCGACTCGTGCAGCAACCGGGCGCAGCCCAGGTTGCCGGGGCGCCCGGGCTGTGCGCGCAACGCGTGCCACAACTCGTCCAGACTCACCACGCGACGGCGCAGCGCCTCGTCGATCGCAGCACCGCCCAGCACCGGAATCAGGTCCAGCACCGACACCGCCGGATGAACGAAACGTATCCCGTCACGTTCCGTGACCAGGTCGGGCGAGAGCACCCGGCGCTCCCAATGAAAGCGCGGGTAGTGCGGCTCAACCCTGCAGGTGACTGCCACCGTGACGGCGCTGATCGGAACGTCCTGCCACCACAGCGCCAGCGCGGCCGCCGCGCCGGTGATGATGCCACCCGGACGGAAGGCGTCTGCGGCTCGTATTCGCGCTTGCCAGGTTGGATTCGGGGCGGTGTAGATGCCAGGTAGGACGGTGGTGAGCCGGCCGGTGCGGATCGCATAGTCGAGTTGGGCCGCGATCGCGCGGTGGTCTTTGCGCACCAGCACACCACGGGCCGACAACAGCAGTTCGTCAATGTCTCTCATACCCTTGAATGCACTGTTGAGTGCCCTGTTTGTGAGTGAGCGGGCAGATCGTGATCATTCTGAGATCTCGCCACCAGTCCGACCCTCACCCCGCGACACGCCGAAGACCTTCGCAACCCGTGCGGGTGATCTCAGAAACCGACGAGGCGGCACCCACCCGATGAACCTTCTTGCGGCCCCCGGGGCTGCCTCCGGACCGCTTCAGCCGAGGACCACCTCGGCCCTCGCCGGTGAACCTTCGCTCGGATCTCGAGGCGTCTGCGTCTCGACCGACGAATCAGCCGTCGCCGATCTGCATGTCGAAGCCGCGCAGGGCGTAGCCGGCGATCAGGTCATCCCACTCGATACTGGGTTCGCTCACGATGCTGACCTCACGGGCCAGCAGCCGGCGCAGCAGCGCGTCCGACTCCAGCATCGCCAGCGGCTGACCCGGGCACTTGTGCGCCCCATCGCCGAAGCTGAGCACCGCCTCGTTCACGCCCTTGGGCAATGGACGCCCCGGGCACAGTTGCAGGGGTCTCTCACCCACCGTCTCTGGGTCTGCGTTGGCCGGACGGATGCACAGATCGATCAGGTCACCCGGCTGGGCGGTGTGCTCGTGCCCCTGATCGGTGAACGTGACCGGCTGCTGCACCCGCCGGTACAGGTGCCCGACCACCGGTTCGAGCCGGATGATCTCGTTCAGGATCGCCAGCCGCTCGGCCTGCCCGGCCACCAGGTAACGCGCCCGCAACGGCGCGTTGCCTAGCAGGTGCCAGGCGGCTATCGCGATGAACTCTCGGGTGGTCACCATGCCGGCCGTGCCGTAGGTGACGCATTCGACCAGGATGTCGGCGTTCGTGTAGCCCTCGGCGATCAGGTGGCTGATCACGTCCTCACGCGGCTTCCGGCGCCGCACCCGGATCGCCGGACGCACGTCCGACCACCAGAACCGCCCGATCGGCAGCAGTCCGTTCAGCGCCGCCTGCGCCCACTGCCGGGGCGTGCGGCCGAGATCGGGCCGGGTGATGTCGAACGGCGGCTGATTGAAGAAGGTCACCAGCCGCTTCGCCATCGCCGGCACCGACGACTCGGTCAGCCCCACCGCCTGCGCCGTCACCTCGACTGTGTAGAGCAGCGCGAGATCGTCCAGCCGCACCATCCCGGACGCCGCCGCGTCGCCGAGCAACCGGTCGGCGCACGACTCCATCAGGTCCAGGTACCGCTCCTCCACCACCTTCGGCGCGAAAAACCGTCCGACCTTGGTGCGCTGCTCGTCGTGCAACGGGCCGTCCGACATCAGGATCGGATGATGCTTCAGGTACCCCTTCGGAATGGCCTCGGCGGTGAACCCCGCCTGCGTGGTGGTGCGCCGCTCGCGCAGGACCTGCCGAGCCGCCGCTGCCGACCGCACCCGCCAGACGTGCCCGACATGCTCGATGCGCGGCTCGTCCGGCTCATCTGGACGGACGGCGCGCCTGCTCTCGGCACTGCTGGACATGCCGCCCATCATGACAAACCGATCGGTGCGCCCGGGGGTTGTCGGCGGTAGTCGGAGGGTCTCACCGTGCGATCGGCCATGGTCAACCGAGCACGCGGCCGATCAGCGCGTCCATGACCCGGTCGGGCAAAAACCGCCGGGCGTAGATCGCCGGCTTGGCGCCGGCGCCGATGGCGTAGCGGGTGCGGGGACGCCTGGCGGTCACAGCAGTGGTGATCGCCTTCGCCACCACACCGGGTTCGGAGCCGAACCGCCGGTCGCTGCCGGCCAGGGCGCGCGCGATCCGCTGCACCCGAGCGGCGTAGGGACCCTCGCCGGAGCGCTCCAGGGCCGAGGCCGCCGAGATGCCGCCCCATTCGGTCTTGATGCCGCCGGGCTCGATCACCACCACCTGGATGCCGAACGGTGCCAACTCCTGGCGCAGGGCGTCGCTGAAGCCCTCGACCGCGAACTTGGTGGCGTGGTACCAGGCGCCGAACGGCATCGCGAACCGACCGCCCATAGAACTGATGTTGACGATACGTCCCGAACCCTGCTGGCGCAGCCCCGGGATGACCAGCTGGGTGAGCCGGGCCAGGCCGAACAGGTTCACCTCGAACTGGCGTCGGGCCTCGTCGAGCGGAACGTCCTCGACGGCGCCGTACGACCCGTACCCCGCATTGTTGACCAGCGCGTCGATGCGCCCGGCCTCAGCCAGCACCTGCTGCACGCCGGCGGTGACCGAGTCGTCGTCGGTCACGTCCATCGTCAGCGGACGGATGCTGCCGGACGCCAACTCGCCCAGTCGGTCAGTACGCCGGGCCGCCGCATAGACCAGGAAACCCGCTGCGGCCAGGTGTTTCGCGCTCTCGGCACCGATGCCGGACGATGCTCCGGTGACCAGCGCCACGCCTTGCCCACTCATGCGCTCTGCTCCCGTCGCAGTACCAACACGATGTCGGTGTGGTGGCCCGCCCCCGCACCACCGTCGATGCGTCGTGGACGCCGCTCGTGCCGCTCCACGCTCCACCCGTCGGACGCCGCGGTGAGCAGGTCACCGGGGTCCAGGTAGTCGTCGGGATCGAAGCCGTGCTCGAGGGCCGTGGTGCGGTCGACGTCGGCGTGCGCGAGCATCAGGAGCCGTCCACCCGGCGCGACCAGGCGAAGCAGCGCCTGTTCGGCGAGCCGCTCCGGAGTGCGCTGCAGCGCCGGATAACAGGCGCTGACCAGGTCGAACGCACCCGCCTGTAGTTCGGACGACAGCAGCCCGGCCCGCACCCACTCGACCTCGACCCCGGCCGACTCGGCGGCGGCCCGGCCGCGTTCCAGCGCGCTCTCGGCGACGTCGAACGCGGTCACCTGCCAACCCTGGCCGGCCAGCCACACCGCGTCCGCACCCTCGCCGCACCCGACGTCGACGGCCCGACCGGGCGTGAGGCCGGCCAACTCGGCCACCAACGCGCCGTTGGGGTTACCACTCCAGATCGCTTCGGGCGCGTAGTGCTGATGCCATTCGTCGTCGGTGACCGGCATCCGCCGGCCACCGTGCTGGTGCTCGCCGTGCTCGTGCTCGCCGTGCCGGTGCTCGTGCTCGCCGTGCCGGTGCCCCTGCTCGCCGTGCCGGTGCCCCTGCTCGCCGGACTGATGCCCCTGCCCCTGCTCGCCAGACTGTTGGTCACCGTGTTCGCGCCCCCCGCTGCCAGGCCCGGCCGAGCGCTGCTGGTGGCCGGCGTCATCGGGCAACGAATACGCCACCGCGTGCGCGGCCTGATACAGCAGCAGGTCGTCCGCACCCGGCACCTTCAGCATCACCGCGACGCCGTAGCCGGCGTCACGCGGTGCGGTGCTGAACTCAGCCCCGCGCCCCCTCAGTTCGTCCATGGTCGTCGCCAGGTCGTCACAGATGAGGGCCACCGTGTGCTGCCGGGGAACCGACCGCGGCTCGTCCCCGGCCTGCCACGTGGTCGGATGAACCGCCACCTCGCTGGGCCCGCTGCGGAGGATCAGCCATTCGGCGGCGTCGGTTCCTCCGGTGCCGGCGCCGCCGACGCCGGTGTCGCCCTCGGCTCCCTCGGAGACGAACGGCCAGCGCAGCACATCGCGGAGGAACGCCCGGGTGGCGGCCGGGTCGTCGGAATGGATCAATGCATGCAATGCGGTCAGCATGGGATCAGACTAGGTGGGGCGCGATACCGGCGCTGGGTGCACTACCCCGGTACGCCTCTGGCGACGCTGCGGGTCAGGTTGGTGACCCGCCCTAGCCTGCCCTAGACCACCGCCCAGGAACTAGGGAGCGCTCGGCGGCGTACTGCGCCGCAGCAACAGGTTCGCGAGCGGTCCGGTGAAGAACAGCAGCAACATCGTCGCCATGTTGACCGCCGGAAACAGCAGCGCGAGCACGGCAGCGAGACTGAAGAGGATCGTCATGGACAGGTTGACCGCCTCGCCCATCCGCCTGGTCGGAGGATCGTCCGGCCTCCAGGTGGCAGGTGTTCGTCGCACCACGACACTCATCACGTAGAGAAGGAGCGAGTTGACCGCCAGGGTGCCGATGTAGAGCAGCACCAGCGTTCGGTCGTAGGCGCGGCTCTCGGGGTCGAAGGTGCGCATCGCGCCGGTCAGCGCCGTGGCTATCGGCAGCCAGACCACGGTGAACATCCAGCAGAAGTCGAGTACGAACAGCCCCTGCGTGACCGTGGCGACGTGTTCGAACAGGCGATGGTGCGCGCGCCAGAACACCGAGATGATCACGAAGCTCAGAACGAAACTGACCAGCTGACTGCGATGCGCACCCAGCCAGTGCAGGGTGTCGCCCTCGTCGGGGGCATCGCCGATGCTCTCCATCAAGGGCAGGATCAACAGCGTCATCGCGATCGCCACCACCGCGTCGGTGAAGAACACCAGGCGTTCGGCGGGGGGCACCCGTGGTCGGTTGGAGGCGGCGGGGGTGTTGCCGGTCATGGTGAGCAGCGTAGGCCAGCCCGGGCGATGCGCGCGCGGCACCACATTGTCGCGGGGTGAGAATGTGGGGCTGCCCAGCGCCTCGAATCTTGTGCAGACTATCCCCATGATCACCATCACAGTGAAGTGGGATGTGAAGCCCGAGTACGCCGACGACTTCATGGAGTTGACCCGCGAGTTCACCGAGGGCACCCGCGCCGAGCCGGGCTGCCTGTGGTTCGACTGGTCGCGCAGCGTCGACAACCCGAACGAGTACATCCTGATCGAGGCGTTCCGCGACGGTGAGGCCGGCGGGCAGCACGTGAACAGCGATCACTTCGCCAAGGCGATGGCCACCCAGGGCCAGTACGCGGCCAGCCGTCCGAAGATCATCAGCTACGAGATCGACCAGGACGGCTGGAACGAGCTCGGCGAAATCCAGATGCCGGGCGAGTGAGAGCTGAGCCTGGATCCAGGCTCAGCCGGGGTAGCCGTGGCGGCGTAGCACGTCGTCCACGAAATCAATGAGTTGCGGCTTGGCGTCGGTGTTGGCGTACTTCACGCTCACCGACCCCTTGCCGCCGAACGCGCCCTTGATCGACTGTTGCGCGGCCGCGACCAGGTCGAAGTCAATTGCGTGCGCCGAGAAATGCCCCTTGGCTGCGGTGAACATCACGTAGCCCTTGAGGTAGCTGTCGGTGAACTTGAACATCGGCGTCGACCGGAACATCACCAGCGGCAGGTCCGGACAATGCTGTTGCACGTGGGCCCAGAACTCCTCCAGCCACGGACGTCCGGGCTCGGGGGCGGCGTCCAGATACTGCTGCGGCGTCTCGGCACCCATCACAACCCCCGGCGCCGCGGGTCTGCTGCGATCATGGGGTCACATTGGCACGCCCGGCGCAGGTCGGCAAGGTGCGTGCCCCTGACCAGCCGGAGGTGTCATGTTCTTCACGCGCAGTTCTGATCCCGTCGACCTGTCCGGACGGACGGCGGTGGTCACCGGCGGCGGCACCGGTCTGGGTGCGGCCATCACCGCCCTACTGGCCGGACGAGGCTGCCGGGTGCTGATCGGCTCGCGCAACGAAGAACGGGTGACGAAGGCCGCCGCGCAGTGGCGCGCGGACGGTCTGGCCGTGGACGCGCGGCGCTGCGACGTGACCAGTCGCGACGACGTGTTCGCGCTGCGCGACGCGGCCCTGACCAGCACCGGACGCCTCGACCTGTGGGTCAACAACGCCGGCCGGGCGGGCGCCTTCGGCCCGATCCGGCTGACCCCCGAGAGCGACTTTCTGGCCACCACCGACACCGTGATCCGGGGCACCTACTTCGGCTCGCTGGCCGCCCTGGACGTGATGGTGCCCCAGGGTGCGGGCGATTTGATCAACCTGCTCGGACGCGGTGACGACGCCCCCGTCACCAACCAGGCGGCCTACGGATCGGCGAAGACGTGGGTGCGGGCCTTCACCCGGGCGCTGTCGTCCGAGCAGAAGGGCAGCGGCGTGCGGGTGCATGCCTTCAACCCCGGACTGGTGCGCACCGACATGCTGGGCCGCATCGACGCCGTTCGCGGGTATGGGCAGGGACTGGCGCGGTTCCCGTCCGTCGTGGCGACTCTGGGGCTGGATCCCGACGAGGCAGCGCGGCCGCTGCTCGACCTGATCGGCAGCGACCGCCTGGAGTACCGCGGCACCGAACCGGTTCGCCTGCTCGGCGCCGCGACAGGCAACCTGCGTCGCCGGATGAAGCACGGCCGCTCCGCGCCGGAGCCCATCGAGGTGACCGAGGTGGAGCCCCGTGCGGTCGATCAACCCCCTACGCCCGCCTAAGTATCGTGCGCCTGCGAAGCTTCGCGGGCGCACGATACTTGGGCGGGCGTTGGGCGATCTACCTTGGCCGGCCGGGGTGGCGCGCTTGTCGAACCCTCCAAGGGGTGGGACGCTCGTGCCATGATCCGTGGACTGCTCACGTTCGGAATAAACGTCGTGCTCTCGGCGGTGGGCCTACTGATCGCCGCCAACGTCTCCACCGGTGTCACGCTGCAGTGGTCCGGCTTTCTGATCACCGTGCTGATCTTCGCCGCCGCGCAGGCGATTCTGTCGCCGTTCGTGTGGAACATGGCCCGCAAGTACGCCTCGGCCGTGCTCGGCGGCATCGGCATCGTGTCCACCCTGCTCGCGCTGTGGGTCGCCACCCTGCTCTCGGCCGGCGGGTTGACGATCTCGGGCCTGAGCGCCTGGGTGCGCACGGCCCTGATCGTCTGGCTCGTCACGGCACTGGGCGGCTGGTTTCTCGGTTGGCTGGTGATCAAGCGCTGGTGGAACCGCCGCGAGGAGGCCAAGAAGGTGAACGCCGCCGCCGCGCGGCTGGCCACCCCGCCCACCGAACCGCCGGCTTGAGGCGTCCAGCGTCGGACTGCGCTCGATCAACGCCTCCCGAACTATCTGCCGCCTGCGAAGCTTCGCAGGCGGCAGATAGTTGGGCGAGCGGACGCATTCGGGGTCGCGGCGATCAGAGCAGCGCGTCCTGCCCCTGTCGTTCGTGGTCGAGCAACCAACGCTTGCGATCCAGGCCGCCGGCGTAGCCGGTGAGCATGCCGGACGCCCCGATCACCCGGTGGCACGGCACCACGATCGCGATCGGGTTACGTCCGTTCGCCAATCCCACGGCCCTGGACGCTGTCGGCTGCCCGATGCGTGCCGCCAGTCCCCCATAACTCTCGGTGCTGCCGTAGGGAATCTCGCGCAGGGCGGCCCACACTGTGCGCTGGAAAGCGGTGCCGATCGGGGCCAACGTGAGGTCGAAGCTCGTCCGTTGGCCGGCGAAGTACTCGCTCAGTTGCTCGGCCGCCGCCGCAGAGGTGTCGGACGGGGGCATGGGCACGTCCGGTTCGCCGAAGAGCACGGAGACGACCGCGCCCTCGGTGTTGACGGTGATCGAGACCGCGCCGACCGGGCTGTCGATGGTGGTGGTGTTCATGAATCCTCCGGCAAGGTGTTGATCGGGTGGTCGAGGGTCGCCCACAGGTATTGGGTGGCGTAGCTGCGCCAGGGTCGCCAGGCTTCAGCGGCGGTCGCGAGGTGCGAGAGAGGCAGGCGCCCTGCGGCCCGGACGATGCCAAGGTCCGTGCCAGGAAACGCATCCGGGTCGCCGAGGGCGCGCATCGCGACCATCTCGACGGTCCAGGGTCCGATGCCCGGCAGCGCGGCCAGGTCGTGCCGCGCGCGGGCCCGGTCGGCACCCGGGTCGAGATCGAGATCACCAACGGCAATGGCGGCCGCCAGCCCGACCAGGGTCTCGGCTCGACGGCGGGGCCCGGGAATCTGTTCGGGCGCCAGCGCGGCAAGTGTCTGCGCCGAGGGAAACAGGTGGGTCAGGCCACCGCCGGGATCGGCGATCGGCATGCCGAACCGGGCCACCAACCGGGCGGTCTGGGTACGGGCCGCCGCGGTCGACACCTGCTGGCCCAGCACCATGCGCAGCGCCAGTTCGGCACCGTCGACGGTGCCGGGCACCCGACGTCCGGGGGCGGCGTGGACGAGCGGTGCCAGCACCGGGTCGGCAGCCAGTACCTGGCCGACGGCGATGGGGTCCGCGTCCAGATCGAGCAGCCGGCGGCAGCGTGCGATGGCCGGAGTCAGGTCGCGCGGATCGCTCAGCCACAACATGGCTGCCACATGGTCGGCGCGGGGCGCCAGCGCGACGATGCCCGGGCCGCTCGGCAGCGACAGCGTGCGCCGGTAGGCGCCGTCGCGCCACTCCTCCACGCCGGGCACCGCGGTGGCCGCCAGGTGGCCGAACAGGTTGCTGGGGTCGAACGGCAGCCGCAGCGGCAGCCGCAACTCGAGCGCACCCAACCGGGTGGCGACACCGGGCCGGCGGCGCAGCCGGGCGCGCAACTCACCCGGAGTGAGCGCGTACGTCGCGCGGATGGCCTCGTTGAACGAACGGACGGAGCCGAACCCCGCGGCGTAGGCGACCTCACCCAGCGGCATCGTGGTGGTTTCGAGAAGAATCCGAGCCGTGTGTGCCCGCTGCGCGCGGGCCAGCGCCAACGGGGAGGCACCCAGTTCGTCTGCCAGCAGACGCTGCAGTTGCCGCATCGAATACCCGAGACGGCCGGCGACCCCCGGCACCCCCTCCCGATCGACCAGCCCGTCGCCGATCAGCCGCATGGCGCGAGCGGCGGTGTCGGCCCGCAGGTTCCAGGCGGCCGAACCGGGCACGGTGTCGGGACGGCACCTCCGGCAGGCGCGAAAACCGGCCTCCTGCGCGGCAGCGGCGCTGGGGTAGAAGGCCGTGTTCTGCGGCTTCGGCGTGAGCGCCGGACAGCTCGGCCGGCAGTAGATGCGGGTGGTGCGCACGGCGGTGAAGAACTCGCCGTCAAAGCGCGCGTCGCGGCTGGCGACGGCTCGCAGGCACACCTCGCGGCTGGGGATCATGCGTTCCATTCTGGACGCCCGAGGGGCTGAAACCTAGCAAGAATGCGACATGGCAGTTGCTTGTGCAGCGACAGTTCGCTGCGAGGGCACCCCGCTGGGATCCGCGTGCGCCGTGCCCGTATCGGGGCCCGGCAGTCTGCCATCGGCTCTCGCGACGCGACATGCCCCCAGACTGGCCCACGCCGGGTCACAGCCGGGTGCCAACCGGAGGCACTGGGCGTTCAGCAGCGGAGCCCACTACCCTCCACCGCCGACGTCAGACCCGCCAAGCGCCCAGCCGATTGCGCACCGCGTGCGCACCCAGCACCCCGTCCACCACGTCGCGGACGAGTCGACGCGCCATATCGTCCTGTACCGCGCGAGGCTGGCTGCGGAGCGGCCCGAGGATCGCCAGCGAGGCGAAGCCGTGCACGCTCGACCAGCATTGAATGGCTGCGGACGACACGGAGTCGCGCTCCAGCGCCCCGACCGCGGCCAGCCCGGTCAGGGCGTCGGTGAGCAGTTGGAACGGCGTGCGGCCGGTCTGGCCGGCACCCGCGGGCAGTTCGGCGTGCTGCATGCCGAGCAGGCCGAAAAGCCCGACCCGGAAGGCGTTGGGGTGGTCGAGGGCGAAGGCGATGTAGCCGGTGCCGACGGCCTCCAGCAACTCCCTGCGCCTGGGCAGACCGGCGAGCGCGGTGACTTTGTGCTGATGCTGTTCGATGGCGACGGCCATTGCCTGCAGGGCACGGAACCCGACCGCGGTGCGCAACTCGTCCAGGTCGGCGAAGTGCCGGTACGCGGCCGTCGGGCTGACCCCCGCCCGCCGGGTGGCGCCACGCAGCGTGAGGGCCTGCGGCCCCTCGTCGACGGCCAGGGCGTACCCCGCCTCCACCAGTGCCGAGCGCAGGTTGCCGTGATGGTACGGACGCGCGGGGCTTGCCTCGTCCATGGCAGCACTCTACTCTGATCCCACGCAATGTTCACATTGTCAACTTGAGGGAGTGTCGTGTTCCTGGCGTCGGTTGAACCGAATCTGTCGGCGGCTGGTGCCAAGGTGCGTGCATGACGAAACCGGACGAACGTGACCTGCTGCTCGGCCGCCTGCGCGGCCAGCGACGGCACGTTCTCGACCAACTCGAAGGGCTGAGCGATTCCGCGCTGCGCACTCCGGTTCTGCCGTCCGGGTGGACGCCGCTCGGACTCGTGCGTCATCTCACCCTCTCGGACGAGCGGTACTGGTTCGAGGTGGTGATGGCCGGCGATGCGCTCGACTTCTGGCCGGCCGGTGACAATGCCGACTGGCGGGTCGGCCCCGTCGAAAAGGCGGCGGCGGTGATCGAGGCCTATCGGACGGCCGCCAGCGCGTCCGATGCGGTGATCGAAGCCTTCACGCTCGATGCGCCGCCCCGCAGCCCCGAGCCGTGGTGGGCCGACGCCGGGCTCAGCTTTCCCGACCTGCGGGCCGTGCTCGTGCACGTGCTGGTCGAGACCGCCACCCACGCGGGACACCTCGATGCGGCCCGTGAACTCATCGACGGCAGGCAGTACCTCGTGCTGTAACCAGTTCCCCATCCATCATCCGACCGACAAGGACGAATCCATGGCAACACTCAGTCCCTACCTCAACTTCGCGGGCAACGGCCGCGAGGCGATGAGCTACTACCACAGCATCTTCGGCGGTGACCTCGTGCTGCTGGGGCCGGCAGAGTTCGGCGTCACGGACATGCCTGAAGACAGCCTGATGCACGGCGCGCTGACCGGCGACGGCTGGTCCATCCTGGCTTCGGACGCCATGCCTGGGGCTGAGCAGACCTGGGGCGGCACCCGCGTGTACTGCGCCTTCTTCGGCGACGACCTCGCCACTCAAACCGCATGGTTCGATGCCCTGGCGGCAGACGGCTCCGTCGGCATGCCGCTCGAGAAGCAGGTGTGGGGCGACATCTACGGCCTCGTCAAAGACAAGTACGGCATCGAGTGGATGTTCAACGTCTCGGCACCCGAGGGCTGGTCGCAGCAACAGGGCTGACGAATCGGCACCGACTACTGGTCGCAGCAGCAGAACTGACGTCTGAAGGCCGCTCGTTGTCTTCGCCACCTCGTGGCGCAGCCGGGCCCAGCCGGGCTTTGCCAGCCTTAGCCGGGCTTAGCCGGTCGTGACCACCGTCGGGTGCTCGTCATCCGTCGGCCAGTCGAAGCCGTCCACGTAGGCGCGCAGTCGCGACTCGGTGAACCGCACGGCGTTGGCCTGTTTCTGGTCGTTGCGCTTCTTCACCCGCTGCCACAGCACCTCGAACGGTGCGGTCAGCACGACCAGCCGCAGGTCCGCCGACACGTCGTCGGCGAACGCACGCCACTCGTCACGCACGCCGCGATCGGCCGACGAGAGGTCGACCACCACGTCCTGTCCGTTGGCGATCGCGGTGCGCGCGTCGTGCTTGAGATCGGCATACAAGTGCTGCAGGCGCTCGGCGGGCGGCTCGTCCTGGTGCCAGCCGTCGTCCCAGACAGCCTCGTCCATTGAGAGCCGCACCGCCCCACCTGCAGCCAGTTGACGGGCGTGGGTGGTCTTGCCCGCGCCGGCGGGCCCGCACAACAGGATCACAAGAGCCATGCGCCGAGAGTAGTTGTCGGTGCGGGCTGCTTGATCGGCCGGCGTCCAGAGCGCGTGCGCGACCCCGTCGATCCCGAAAGAGGAGCCATGGCATTCTCACTCCCCACGCAACCGGGGAGGCGGCGGTGCTGTGCAGCTTCGTTCCCGCACAGTTCGCCCAGGTGCGCAGCAGTGGGCTCGGCCTCAGCGACGAGCAGTTGCCGCCTACGAGTTCAACGCGCTCGGTGACGGCGAAGAATGGCACGACTGGAGTTGACTCTCACCCGCCCTGCAAACAGTGTGTGAGTTCGGACCTTGAGTACAAGGCCCAGACCCACACTGTCTTTTCGGTCGCTTTTCAGGTCGTCACACCGACCGCTAGTCTTGCGGCACGGAAATGTCCTCCGGCGTCTTGTCCGGGCGCCAGACGCGCCAGACCGGCATGCGCAGCCGGCCCGCGTTCGTCCAGACGCCGTAGCCGACCTCGCCGACCAGGATCGGCTCCACCCAGTGGGCCCCCTTGGCATCCGCCCGGGGCACGTCGCTCACCGGCGCCGCCGGCACCTCGATCTCGCCCAGGACCTGCCGGGTGTCGACCAGATCCTTCTCGGTGAAGCCCGAGCCGACCCGACCGACATAGGTGAGACCGGCATCGTTGGGCACCGCCATCAGCAGTGCGCCGATGGTGCGGGCCCGGGCACTCTCGCCCGGCGTCCACCCGATGATCACCACCTCCTGGGTGAGCACATGCTTGATCTTGACCCAGGTGTGCGCGCGGCGTCCGGGCTGGTAGACGCTGTCGGGGCGCTTGGCCACGACACCCTCCAGCCCCAGCTCGGCGCTGATCGCCAGCGCCTCGTCGGCATCGGTGCCCAGCTGCGTACCCAATTGGACCCGCCGGGTGCCCTCCCCCAGCAACTCGGCCAGCTTCTGCCGCCGTGCCGTGTACGGCTCGCGGATCAGCGAGCGGCCGTCGAGATACAGCAGGTCGAACACCATGTAGTAGGCCTCGCCGGGGTACTGGCTGCGATTCTGCAATCGCTCGAAGCTGGAGCGGCCCTGCGCATCGAGCAGCACGGCCTCGCCGTCGAGCACCGCCTGCTGGCCGTCCAGCAGCCGGCCCAGCTCGGCAAGCTCGGGAAAGTCGCGGGTCAGGTCGAGGCCGCGGCGGCTGGTCAACGTCACCGTGCCCCCCACCACGGCGGCGATGGCGCGGTAGCCGTCCCACTTCACCTCGAACACCCAGTCGCCATCGCGTACGTCCGCGGGCGTGCCGGCGGTGGCCAGCATCGGAGCGAATGAGGGCACCTCGAACTCGGGCCTGGTCTGCTCATCAGCCCCGTCCCGTGGCGCCATCAGGTGGATCAGCCAGTTCTTCGGGTCGCCGCCCAGCTTGGTGTGCAGCAGAGCGAACCGGCGCGGCACCCCACCCAGGCCGCCGCCGGGCCGTCCGGTGAGGGTGGCGATCACCTCTTTGCCGTCGCGCCACTTCTCCAACTCGAAGGTGCCGGCGTCCCAGATGCGCACGCTGCCGCCGCCGTACTCGCCGCGCGGGATCTCGCCCTCGAAGCCGCCGTATTCGAGCGGGTGGTCCTCGGTCTGGACCGCCAGATGATTCACCGACGGGTCGCTGGGCGGCCCCTTGGGAATCGCCCACGACACCAGCACGCCGTCATGCTCCAGCCGAAAGTCGTAGTGCAGCCGCCGGGCGTGATGCTCCTGGATCACGAACGAGCGACCGTCCGGACGAGGCTGCGGGGCGGCCGCCGGCACCGGCTCGGGCGTCTTGTCCCCGTCGCGCATCTGTCGATAGGTGGTGAGCCGGTCGGGGCCGGCTGGTGCCGGAGGGTCACCGGTCCCGACGGGGTCGACAGGCGGGCGCTCGACCGGCGACCGGGTCTCGACACGCTCAGCACCTGACGGCTCAGCCGGCGACCCGGTCACGACAGGCTCAGCCGGCGACCCGGTCCCGGTCTCGACACGCCCGACCCGCGACCCCGTCTCGACAACTCCTAGCGAGGACGCCCCGGGCACCCCGGCTTCAATGGCCGCGAACGGATCGCCGATCGTGCCCAGCCGCTCCAGCACCTCGTCGAACTCGAGCTGCCGCAGGCCCGAGTCGAGTTCGTCCCAGGTGCGGGGGGCCGCGACGGTCGGGTGCGAGCGGCCGCGCAGCGAGTACGGCGCGATGGTGGTCTTGGCGGCGTTGTTCTGCGACCAGTCGAGCAGCACCCGACCCTCGCGCAGCTTCTTGTTCATGTCGCTGACCACCAGGTCGGGACGCATCGCCTCCAGCGAGCGGGCCAAGTCGTGGGCCCAGCCCGACACCTCGTCCGAGGTCATCGCGCCATCGAGCGCCGCATACAGGTGAATGCCCTTGCTGCCACTGGTCACCGGCACGGACGCGAAGCCCACCGCGTCCAGCACCTCGCGCAGCAGGTGGGCCAACTCGACGCAGTGATCGAGCCCGGCCCCCACCCCCGGATCCAGGTCGAGCACCAGCCGGTTCGGCGGCTGGGCCTCGTCGTGCAGCACCGTCCACTGCGGCACGTGCAGTTCGAGCGCCGCCAGTTGGGCCAGCCAGACCAGCGTCGCGGCGTCGTCGATCAGCGGGTACACGTTGTCGCCCTCGGAATGCTCGAGCGTGAACGTGCGCACCCAGTCGGGCGTCGACTTGGGGTCGAGGTTCTTGTGAAAGAACGCCGTCTGCGGACGATCCGGCGTGCCGACCCCGTTCGGCCAACGTTTGCGGGTCGCGGGGCGTCCGGCCGCATGGGGCACGAACGCGGGTGCGACCGCCTGGTAGTAGGCGATCACGTCGCCCTTGGTGGTGCCCGTTTCGGGGTACAGCACCTTGTCGAGGTTGGTCACTTTGATCAGCCGACCCTCCACCTGCAGGTGGGTGTCGGACGGGCTCATGGCCGCCAGTCTGGCAGCCGCGGCCGCGCTCTGGCAGGGCGAACTCCGTGGCAACGCCGGAATTGGAGCGCTGCCTCGAGTGCGCCTGACCGGCGACGGGGCTGCCCGCAGGGTCCGCGTGGCAGAATCTGCCCATGTCTCGACGTGACGAGGATCGCTACGTCAAGGACTCGACCTGGGGCACCGTGCCGGCGGTGTTGCTCGGGCTGGCAGCGATGTTTCTGCTGGTGTTCCACCAGAGCACGATCGGCTACTTTCTGCTCGCCTGCGGCGTCTTCGGTGCCTGGCTGTGCGACTTCACCACGCTCTCGGACGGCCTGTTGCCCGACCTGACCGCGGTGGCGTCCGGCATCGTGATCCTGAGCCTGTCCGATCTGGCGGCCGACCTGTCGGACGCCGGCATGGTGCGCTTCACGCTCGTGCTCGGCGGGGCGCTGATCGTGCCGTACGTACTGGTGCGCTGGGTGTTCCGGCGTGACCCGATCGCCTTTCCTTGGGGCGGCTGGCGGTGGAACCGTGCCCAGTGGACCTACCTGGCAGTCGTGGTGGTCGCCGGGTACCTGATCCTGCCCTGGTACTTCATCAGCACCGGCGTGTACCTGAACTGGCCGGCGATCCACACCCCCGACCAGGTCGCGCGGCTGTTCGTCGGCGTCAACGCGGTGGGCATCTGGGACGAGCTGTTCTTCATCTGCACCGTCTTCGCCCTGTACCGGCGGCACTTTCGGCTCTGGCAGGCCAACCTGCTGCAGGCGATGGTGTTCGTGTCGTTTCTGTGGGAGTTGGGCTATCAATCGTGGGGTCCGCTGCTCACCATTCCGTTCGCGCTGGTGCAGGGCGCGATCTTTCAGCTGACCAGGAATCTGGCCTACGTGATCACCGTGCACCTACTTTTCGACGTTGTGGTCTTTCTGGTGCTGATTCACGGGCACAATCCGACGTGGCCGCACATTTTCTTGACCGTTCCGTAGGAGTCCGATGACCGAGCACCCGTCCACCCATCCGTTCGGCAGCATCGACGGCCGCGCCGTCGAGCGCGTCCGGCTGCAGTCGGGCGGCCTGACCGTCGACCTGATCACGCTGGGCGCCGCCGTGCACCGGGTGATCGTGAACGGCCGCGACGTCGTGCTGGGCCACCCGGACGCGGACGGCTACGCCGATTCGCAGTTCTGCCTCGGTTTCACGATCGGACGCTTCGCCAACCGCATCGGCGCCGGCCGCTTCACTTTGGACGGGGCCGAGCACCAGCTGGCGACCAACGAGGGCGACAACACCCTGCACGGCGGCCCGGACGGCTTTCACCACCGGCTCTGGACGATCGACGACCTCACCGCCGAGTCGGTGCGCTTCGGCCTGGTCAGCCCCGCGGGCGATCAGGGCTTTCCGGGCGAACTCACCGCGTCCGTGCGCTACACGATCGCCCCGGACGAACTGCGCCAGGACTACCTCGCCACCACTACGGCACCCACGCCGGTCAACTTCACCAACCACAGCTACTTCAACCTGGCCGGTGAGGCCTCCGGCACCACCGATCGGCAGACGGTGTGGGTGCCTGCCCGCTGGGTGGTCGAGGTCGACGACGAGCTGATCCCGACCGGACGGCTGGTGCCGGCGGGCACCCACGACCTGCGGACGCCCCGCGCGATCGCCGAGGCGGCACCGCTCGACACTTGTTTCGTGGTCGGTGGCGAGCCGGGCACCCTGCGCGCGCACGCCACCATGGCGAGCGACGACCTGGCCCTGGACGTGTTCAGCGACCAGCCCGGAATCCAGCTGTACACCGCCGACGCGATGGACGGGGTGCCCGGGCTGAACGGCCCGTACGGTGCCCGTGCCGGGCTGGCGCTCGAGACCCAGAACCTGCCGGACGCCCCCAATCACCCCGACTTTCCGAACTCGATCCTGCGGCCCGGGGACGAGTTTCGAAGCGCCACCATCTGGCGGTTTCGCACCCTGCCCTGAGGCGGCCTCGGTCGAATCTTCGTCGAGCAGGCACGTGTGATAGCCGCTCGATCACGCCGGTCGGCGGCCCCGAGAACCCCTCAGGCGGCCAGGAACATCGCCAGCACGGCGGTGTCGGCGTCCTCGTTGGGGTCGATGCCGGCCCTGCTGACCATGCGGGCGATGTTGCCCCGGCGGTCCGCCTCGACCCAGGCGGCCCGGTGCTCCAGGCCCAGGTGCGGAATGCCGGGCAGCAGCACACAGCCGGCCGCGACCTCGTCCTGCTCGGGCAACGAGGGACGGATCTCGCTCGGCGGATGCAGCACGATCAGGCCGGGCGGTTGATGTTCGGCGAACTGGCCGGGCAGCACCGCGTTCTG
>RRZU011430421.1_pt1 | contig 28119 bp, 23 predicted proteins | sample 2165561 | NCBI WGS metagenome assembly RRZU01 (sample SAMN10456909, study PRJNA506462) | wastewater metagenome | isolation source: wastewater sludge | place: USA: Moscow, Idaho | reverse complement strand
GAAAGTCGATGGCGCCCTCGGGGTCGCCCGGCACGGTGAAGGCGCCGGCCAGCACGCCTTGCAGGAATGACATGTCCTCGGCCCGTACGCCTCGAAAAGCCGCCTGACCGTCGCCTCCTGCGCCGCGCGCATGCCGGCATCGTCATCGAGGTGGCAGAAACACAGGACCTTCACCACATCCTCGCGCGCCCAGGCCTCCAGCCCGCCGCAATCCGCGCCCAGTTCCGGCTCCAGCTCCAAGGGTCGCGAGCCCGGCCATTCGCAGGGCCGCCCGATCCAGAGCCCGGTCCCCGAGGCCGCATGCAGCGCCCGTTTCCCGATGCGGTTGTCGCACAGGATGCCATAACCGGGCCGCCCGTCCTGCACCCGCAGCGCCGCCTCAAGACACAGCTCCTTGAAGGCACCGCCCTTTGCCGGCGTATAGCCCGCCATCTCTTCAAGCTGCATGCGGTGGTCGAAGGCAAAGACCCGCATCGTGGTCCAGTCGCCGCCCAACCTGATCCCCGTACAAATCAACCGAAGAACGGCCAATCGTGATTACGTCCAGGGAATGCATCGCCCCTCCCTCAGATTGGTTCAGCCATGCGCGATGGCGAAGCGCAGCGTCTCGACGCTGTCGCGGATGGCGGCCCGGCTTTCCAGCGTATAATCCTCGTTCTCGATCGAGATGACGTCGTCATAACCGACCCTGCGCAGCGCCTTGACCACGTCGCGCCAGCCGCGCCGTGACAGGCCGTGGCCCAGCGGCACGAAGTTCCAGCTTCGCGCCCCGACCGGGGTCACATGCTTGTCGTCCAGCGTGCCGTTGACACGGGCCGAGGGCTCGATCCGGGTGTCCTTGCCATGGACGTGATAGATGTGGCCCGCCCCCAGCGCCTCGATGGCGGAAATCGGGTCGCCGCCCATCCAGATCAGGTGCGAGGGGTCGAAATTCATGCCGATGGTCGGGCCGATGGTGTCGCGCAGGCGCAGGTAGGTCTCGACGTTATAGACGCATTGGCGGCCGTGATTCTCGATGCAGATGCGCAGGCCGCGCGCCTCGGCATCACCGGCATAAAGCCGCCAGAAGGGCAGCAGCCGTTCCTGCCACTGATATTCGGCCATGGCCAGCGCCTCCAATGGCCAGGACGAGGTGATCCAGTTCGGGCAGGTGTCGGTGGCGTTGCCGGCGGGCAGGCCCGACATCATCACGATGCGCTGGACGCCCAGCAGGCTGGCCAGTTCCAGCGTATTACGCGCCAGCTTCGTATCGGCGGGGCCGATGGCGCCGGGATGCAGCGGGTTGCCCGAGCAGTTCAGCGCCGAGATCTCCAGCCCGCGTTCGCGCAGCATCCCCAGCAGCCGGTCGCGTTCCGCGCCTGACGCCAGCAGCGCGCCGATATCGACATGCGGCGCCGAGGACCAGCCGCCAAGGCCGAATTCGACATGGGTCAGCCCCAGGCCCGCGACATGGTCCAGCATGGCGGGCAGGGGCAGCGCGCCAAGGCCGTCGGTATTGATGCCAATTTTCATGATATCTTCGTTTGCAAGGTGACGGGGGCGTTTTCGACCGACGCCTTCTGGATGGCGTCAAGGATGCGGGCTGCCTGCCAGCCGTCGCGGATCGAGCCGTTCTGCATCGGCCTGCCATCGGCGATGCAGTCGAGAAATTCGGCGATCATGTAGCCGAAGACCTCGGCATAGCCGATGGCGACGGAATCGTGGGGCACCGGTGCAAAGGCGCCGATCCCGGGCGAGGCCGGGCGGTTGAAGCAGGTCTGGAAGGCCGACCGCCCCGAGCCATCGAAGAACGCCACCTGATAGGCGCTGGGGTTCAGCAGATCGAAGAGCGCCGTCCCCTTGGTACCAAACAGCCGTACGGTCAGCGCATTGCCCATGCCGATCGCCACGCGCGAGGCGGTCATGTAGCCTTGGCAGCCGTTCTGAAAACGCAGCAGCGCCGACATCACGTCATCATTGTCGACCGTGCGCGCCTGATCCGACAGTTGCGCATGGCCATGGCCGGTGGTCGCCCCGGCCGGCAGGAAACGCTGCGGGATCGAGATGGTCGAGACCGCGCCCGCCACCTCGGCCACCTCGCCGCACAGAAAGCGCGCCATGTCGACGGCGTGCGTGCCGATATCCAGCAACGCCCCCGGACCGGCGCGGTCGAATTCATAGCGCCACGAATGGGGCAGGTCGGGATCGGCGGCATAGTCGCATTGAAAGCCGACCATGATCTGCACGGGCCTGCCCAGTTCGCCTGAGGTCAGGCGGTCGCGGATCTCGGCCAATGCGGGGATGCGGCGATAGTTGAAGACCGTGCCCGAGACGGAGGCGCCGGCCTCGGCCAGATCGACCAGCGGGCGGGCCTGATCGGCACTCAGCGCCAGCGGCTTTTCGCACAGGACATGCTTGCCGCGGCGCAGCGCCTCGGCCGTTACCTCGACATGCAGAAAGTTCGGCAGGCAGACCGAGACGATGCCGATTTCGGGATCGTCCAACACCGCGCGCCAGTCGCCGGCGACATGGGCGAAGCCATAGGTGCCCGCGAGCTTCTGCGCCAATACGCTGTTTGAATCGCAGATCGTGTGCAGGCTGCATCCGGGGATCCGGTCCTGAAAGCGCGGCAGATAGCTGCGATAGGCATTGGCGTGTGCGGCACCGATCATGCCGGCGCCGATGACGGCGATTCCTCCTGCGGACATCCGTTCCCTCCCCATGAAAAACGGCTGGCGTATCCACCGCGCCGGGGTGCCGTTTCCATGCTGTAATGGAAGCGCTCTCATTTCGTCAAGATGATCTGCGGGGGCTTTGCGGTTATATTGTGCCCTGCATTTTTCGGGTGTGCGGCATTCGCCAGGATGGGCGAGGAAATGCCGCATTTCAGAAACGGTGTTGACACAAAGGGAGCGCTCTCATTACAAGATCGCCATCGACCCGGTGTGTTGCGGCATCCGGGACGGTGCCGGCGGGGAGGCCGGCGAGGAAAGCGGAGGATCGCCATGCGGCATGAGGCTGAAGCGCCCGCCCATCTGCTTGAGGTGGAGGGCGTGCGGAAGGAATTTCCCGGTGTGGCGGCGCTGGACGATGTGCAGCTTCGCGCGCCGCCCGGCAGCGTTCACGCCCTGATGGGCGAGAACGGCGCCGGCAAGTCGACACTGATGAAGATCATTGCCGGCGTCTATGTCCTCGACCGCGGCGAGGCGCGCTTTCGCGGCAAGCCGCTGAATATCTGCGGTCACGTCGATGCGCTGGAATGCGGCATCGCCATGATCCATCAGGAACTGAGCCTGATGAGCTTGATGACCGTGGCCGAAAACGTCTGGATCCGGCGCGAACCGACGAACCGCTTCGGCCTGACCGACCACGCCAGGATGCGGCGCATGACGCAGGATCTGTTCACGCGGCTGAATCTGCCCGTTGATCCCGATGCCGTGGTCGGGCGCCTAGCCGCGGCGCAGCGCCAGATGATCGAGATCGCCAGGGCGGTCAGCTACGATCCCGATGTGCTGATCATGGAGGAGCCGACCTCATCCCTGACCGAGGCCGAGGTCGGCCGCCGGATCACCGACATGTTCCCCAAGCGTAAGGCGAAGATCGGTGAGGCCGCGCGCGGTCTGGCCGGCGCTGACCGGCCTGCCGGCGGTCATCCCCTTTCTGGTGGGGCTGGCGGTCGGCGCCATGATCGGGCTGATCAACGGCGGCCTGATCACCTATACCGGCATCCCGCCCTTTATCGCCACGCTGGGCGCCATGGTCGCGGCGCGGGGCTTTGCGAAATGGCTCACCAAGGGGCAGCCGATCCCGGGGCTGGCGGATGGCTTCGTCGCCATCGGCGCGGCCCGTCACGCGCGGCGCCGCGTCCCGGCCATCCATCCGTGTCAGTTTTACCCCCTCCGTGGTGGAGGGTCGTGGGAGGAAAGCATGAAATATCACCTGTTGGGACTTGCCTTGCTGGCCGCGTCGCCCGCCGCTGCGCAGGACATCGGCATCACGCTGTCGAATTTCGATGACGTGTTCTTCACCTCGATGCGCGAGGGCATGGCCGACGAGGCCGCCAAGACCGGCGCCTCGCTTCAGACCGAGGACGCGCGGCTGGATATCGGCCGCCAGTTGAGCCAGGTCCAGAACTTCATCGCGCAAGGGGTCGATGCGATCATCGTGAACCCGGTCGATGCCACCTCGACCAAGCCGATGACCGAGGCCGCCATCGCCGCCGGCATTCCGCTGGTCTATGTGAACCGCGACCCGGTCGACGGGATGCCCGCGGGGACGTGGTTCGTCGGTTCGAGGGACCTTGAAGGCGGCACGCTTCAGGCGCAGGAGGTCTGTCGCCTGCTGGGCGGCAAGGGCAGGGTTTCGATCATCATGGGCGATCTGGCCTACGAATCCGCGCGGCTGCGCACGCAGGCGGTCGAGGATGTGTTGAAGACCGACGAATGCAAGGGCATCGAGATCCTTGAAAAGCAGGCGGGGCTGTGGACGCGCATCTCGGGCATGGACCTGATGACCAACTGGCTGTCCACGGGGCAGGTGCCGAACGCCGTCATCTCGAACAACGACGAAATGGCCATCGGCGCCATTCAGGCCATGCAGTCGGTGGGGCAGGCCGTGGCCGCGACGCCCGCCGATGGCGCGGTCATCGTCGCGGGCTTCGACGCCACCGCCGATGCGCTGAGCGAGGTCGGCCGCGGCAAGATGGCCACGACCGTTTTTCAGGACGCCTATGGACAGGGTGCGGGCTCGGTCAAGATCGCGACGGATGTCATCAAGGGCGAGAAGCCCGAACAGATGGTCTGGATTCCCTACCAGCTTGTCACGCCCCAGAACTACAAAGACTTCGTGAAGTGATCCCGGCCGGGGCGCGTCTGTGCTGCCCCGGCCCCTGTCAACCCCAAGGTTCAGACATGACCGATCAAGCAAACCCCGTGCGCTGGGGAATTCTGGGCGCTGCCCGGATCGCGGATGGTGCCATCCTGCCGGGCATCGGCAAATCCGCCTGGGCGCGCGCCCATGCCATCGCCGCGCGCGACCTGACGCGCGCGCAGGCCATGGCGGAAAAGCACGCCATCGCCCGCGCCTATGGCTCATACGAGGCGCTTTTGGCCGATCCTGAGGTCGAGGCCGTCTATATCGCGCTGCCCAACCACCTGCATGTCGAATGGACCCGCAAGGCGGCCGGGGCGGGCAAGCACGTCCTGTGCGAAAAGCCCGCCGCGATGAGCGCGGGCGAACTGGCGGCGCTGGCGGGGCTGAACCCGGCGCTGCGCATCTCGGAGGCGTTCATGGTCCGCCAGCAGCCGCGCTGGATCAGGCTGCGCGAGATCCTTGCATCCGGCGACTACGGCCAGCCGCTGAGCTTTTCGTCGCTGCTGTCCTTCATGATGACGAATGCGCAGGATTTTCGCCAGAAGCCCGAATGGGGCGGCGGCGCCTATTACGACCTTGGCTGCTATACCGCCATGGCCGCGCGCTTCGTCTTTGACGCCGAGCCGCTGCGTGCCATGGCCTTGATGCAGAAGAACGCCGCCGGCATCGACATGTTCTCTACGGTGATCCTTGATTTCGGTGACGGACGCCATGCCAGCTTCATGGTCTCGCTGGCGGCGGCCTCGTCGCAGTCGATCCAGATCGTCTGCGAGAAAGCTTTCATCAACCTGCCGCAGGCCTATGTCCCCTCGCGCGTGCTGCCCAACACCATCGAGATCGACACCTCGGCCGACCACGCGAATTCGGAATTGCAGGTGATCGAATTCCCGGCGCTGGACCAGTACGAGGAAGAGGTGACGAATTTCTCGCGCGCGATCCGCGGCGAGGATGCGCCATTCTACGGGCTGGAGGATGCGCGCGCCAATGCCGCCATCGCCGACGCCGTCTTTGCCTCGGCGCAAAGCGGCGAATGGGTCGAAATCAAGCAATCGAGGCAGAAATGATCGTCAGACTTGCCATGATCGGCGCCGGCCGCATCGCCAATGTCCATGCAGGCGCGATCGGGTCGAACCCCGACGCGGCGCTGGTCGCCGTCGCCGACGCCATCCCGGCGGCCGCGGCTGCTTTCGCCGCGAAATGGCGCTGCGAGGTGCGCAGCCTTGACGCCATCGCCGCCGACCGGGCCATCGACGCGGTGCTGATCTGCACCCCCACCGACACCCATGCCGACCTGATCGAGCGCTTCGCCCGCGCCGGAAAGCATGTCTTTTGCGAAAAGCCGGTCGATCTGGACATCACCCGCGCGACCGAGGTGGTGGCCGCCGCCGATGCTGCCGGCGTCAAGTTGATGCTGGGCTTCAACCGCCGCTTCGATCCGCATTTCGCCGGCGTCCGCGCCGCCATCGACGAAGGCCGCATCGGCAAGGTCGAGATGGTGACCATCACCTCGCGCGATCCGGGGGCGCCGGACGTGGGCTATGCGGCACGCTCGGGCGGGATTTTCCGCGACATGACCATTCACGACCTCGACATGGCGCGCTTCATGCTGGGCGAGGATCCGGTCTGGGTCTCGGCCCATGCCTCGGTGCTGGTCGATCCGGCGCTGGGGGTCATCGGCGACCACGATTCGGTGAGCGTCATTCTGGAAACCGCCAGCGGCCGGCAGGCGGTCATCACCAATTCGCGCCGCGCCGCCTATGGCTATGACCAGCGGATCGAGGTTCATGGCGAGAAAGGCGTCGTCAATGCCGAGAACCAGCACATGGCCTCGGTCGTGGTGGGTACGGCGGATGGCTATATGCGGCCGCCGCTGCAGAATTTCTTCATGACCCGCTATACCGCGTCCTATGCCGCCGAAATCGCCGCCTTCATCGCCAGCTTGACGGGTGACCGGCAGGCCAGCCCCTCGGGGCAGGACGGGCTGTTCGCGCTGAAGCTGGCGGATGCCTGCGCGCGCTCGGCGGCCGAGGGGCGACGGATTGCGGTCTGATGGGGCGGTCAAGCGCATCGGCTGCGACCAAAGGGGCAGCGCGGCTTGCCATGCGGGGCCGCCTGCGCCATGACGAAGGTCTGGAACCCCTTTGGTCGCGGGATGCGCCTTGACCACCCGAAACGCATATACGCTTGAAGATGTCGCGACCCGCGCCGGCGTGTCGCGCGCGCAGGCCAGCCGGGCCCTGCGCGGCGATCCGGGCGTGCGCCCGGAAACCAAGCGCCACATCCTCGCCGTGGCCGAGGCGATGAACTATCGCCCCAATGCCGCGGCGCGGGCGCTGGCATCGAACAACCAGCTGACCATCGGCATGCTGGTCGGCAATATCCTGAACCCGTTCGAGGCGCTGATGGCCGCCGCCTGCGACCGCGCGCTTCAGGCGACCCGCTATGACGCGGTGCTGTCGATCAACGCGCAGGGCGAGGCCGAGGCGGAAAAGGCGGTTTCGCGCCTGATCGACAAGCGCGTGGCCGGGCTGATCCTGATCGGCTCGCCGCGCGAAAAGACGCTGATCCGCCAGATCGCCCGGCAGGTGCCGACGGTCTATATCGGCCGCAATCTGGCGGGGACCGGGGTGGCCTCGGTCTCGACCGACGACCTGATGGGTGCGCGGATGGCGACGCGGCATCTGATCGGCCTTGGCCACAGGCGCATCGCCCATATCAGCGGCGGCGGCGGTGCCGGCGCCACCCGGCGCGAGGCCGGCTATCGCGAGACCATGGCCGCCGCCGGGCTTGAGCCGCTGGTCCATGAGGGGTATTACGACATCGACGCGGGGCTTGATGCCGTGCATCAGCTCATGGCGCTGCCGCAGCGGCCGACGGCGATTTTCGCCGCCAATGACCTTGTCGCCATCGGCGCGATCAACCGGCTGTTCTCGCTGGGGTATTCGGTGCCGAAGGATGTGTCGGTCGTGGGCTTTGACGATATCCCGATGGCCAGCTCCTCGACCATCTCGCTCTGCACGGTGCGTCAGCCCAAAGAAGACATGGTCGCCCGCGGCGTCGAAATGCTGATCCGCCGCATCGAATCCGACATGGGCGAGGTGCAGAACCTGGTCCTGCCGCCGGATTTCGTGCAGCGCAAAAGCACCGCCGCACCGGCCTGACGGTCAGATGCAGGTATAGCCCGCATCGGCGTTGATGATCGCGCCGGTCAGCAGCCCCGACGCGTCCGAGGCCAGGAACTGCACCACCGAGGCGATCTCGTGCGGCTGGCCCATGCGCCCCGCCGGCGTCATCTCAAGCCAGCGCGAGACAAGGCCGGGCTGGCTTTCCAGCCCTTGCAGCAGCGGCGTCTCGATATAGGTCGGCGCGACCGCGTTCACCCGGACGCCGCGCGTGGCCCATTCCACCGCCAGCGATTTCGTCAGATGATGCACCCCCGCCTTTGAGGCGTTGTAGTGGCATTGCGGCTGCGGCACGTTGACGATCTGCCCCGACATCGAGCCGATATTGATGACCGATCCGCGCCCCGCCGCCAGCATCCGCCGGCCAAAACCGCGGCAGGTGCGGAAAACGCCGGTCAGGTTCACGGCGATCACCTTGTCCCATTCGGCATCGGTCATGTCCTCGGCTGGGGTGTTGGTGACGATGCCGGCATTGCAGACAAGGATATCCAGCGGCGGCAGTCTTTCGGCCAGCGCGCCGATGGCGGCGCTGTCGGTCACGTCCAGCGCCTCGGCGCGGGCGGCAAGGCCCTGGGCGCGCAGCTCGCCGGCGGTCGCCTCGGCGCGGTCGGGCAGGATGTCGGTGCAGATCACCTCGGCCCCGGTCATGGCCAGCGCCTCGGCGATGGCGGCGCCGATGCCTTGCCCGGCGCCGGTCACCAGCGCCAGCTTGCCGGTCAGATCCAGTTTCGCCCTGTAGTCCATGATGCCCCCGGTTCGACTCGGCCTGTGCAGATACATAGTTAAACTATATTTCCCGGTGTTGCGGGTCAAGAGGGGCGGCATTTTCAGCCCGCTATCGGCGTCGAACATGGCGGGTTTCGGTTGGATTTGTGATCGATATTTCAGCAAAACCATGCCATTGCGCGCTGATCTTGCCGGGCGGTGCAAGGTGCCGGAATAATCGCTTGTCAAAATGTAGTTATGCTATATTTTGATGTGAAACAGACATGCAGGAACGCAGGGGCCATGACGGATCAATCCATTCGTGAATCGATTGCAGCGCTGGATGGGATGCTGTTCGTCGATGGTGCCTTCCGTGCCGGGCAGGGTGCGCGCCTGCCGGTGCAGAACCCGGCGACCGGCGAGATCATCGGCCATATCGCCGCCGCCACCGCCGCCGAGGTCGAGGCCGCCGTTCAGGCCGCCCGCCGTGCCTTTCGTCCATGGGCCGCAGAACTGCCCAAAGCCCGCGCCACCCTGCTGCACCGGCTGGGCGACCTGATCGCGGCGGATGCCGACGCCATGGCCCGCATCATGACCGCCGAACAGGGCAAGCCCGTGAACGAGGCGCGGGGCGAGATCCTCAAGCTGGCCGAGGCCTGCCATTTCTATGCCGAGGAGGCGACGCGGGTGCTGGGCGAGATTATCCCCAACGACCAGCCCGGCTTTCAAAGCCTTGTCACGCGCGAACCGGTCGGCGTCGTCGGCGCGATCACGCCCTGGAACTATCCGGCGGAACTGGTCGGCTGGAAGCTGTGTGCCAGCCTTGCCGCCGGCTGCACCATCGTCATCAAGCCGGCCGAGATCACGCCCTTCACCGCGCTGGCCATCGCCGCGAAATGCGCCGCTGCCGGCATCCCGGCGGGTGTCGTGAACGTGCTGACCGGCAAGGGTTCGCAGGTGGGGCAGGCGCTGGTCGAGCATCCGCAGGTCGACAAGATCGCCTTTACCGGCTCCAGCGCGGTCGGGCTGCATATCCAGCAAAGCTGCCCGCAGGTCAAACGCCTGTCGCTGGAGCTGGGCGGCAACTGCCCGCTGATCGTGACCGCCAGCGCCGATGTGGCGGCGGCGGTCAAGGGTGCGGCGCGACGCAGTTTTCGCAATTGCGGCCAGATCTGCATCGCGATCAACCGCATCTATGTCCACCGCTCGGTCTATGGCGCGTTTCTTGCCGGGCTTGGCAAGGCGGCCGAGGGCTTGCGTGTCGCCAACGGGCTGACCGACCCGGCCGCGGACCTTGGCGCCATGGCCTCGGCCGAGCCTCTGGCCAAGACGCGCGCGCATCTGGCGGATGCGCTGGAGCGCGGCGCGCGGCTGATCGCCGGGGGCAGCGCGCCCGAGGGCGCGGAATATGCGAACGGCCATTTCTTCCGCCCGACGGTCGTTGCCGACTGCACCCACGATATGCTGGTGATGCGTGAGGAAACCTTTGGCCCGCTGGTCGGCGTCGCGCCCTATGACGATCTGGCCGAGGCGACCCTGCTGGCCAATGACACGCCTTACGGGCTTGCCTCATATGTCTATGCCCGCGACCTGACCGAGATCGCGACCCTGTCGGCGGGTCTCGATTACGGCAATGTCGCCATCAACAATGTCGATGCCGGGATCATGAACGCCCCCTATGGCGGGCGCAAGCAAAGCGGCGTCGGCTATGAACACGGCCGCGAGGGGCTGCTGGAATATTTCAACTTCAAGCATGTCCGGCTGCATCACGGTGTGGGGGCCTAGGCCATGCAGGCGCTGCTGGGCATCGATATCGGCACCTCGGGCTGCAAGGCGTTGCTGATCGGCACCGATGGCGCGGTGATCGCGGCGGATACCGCGGCCTATCCGCTGTCGCAGCCGCGTCCCGGCTGGACCGAGCAGGACCCCGAACTGTGGGTCGGCGGCGCGCGCCAGGCGGTGGCGGGGGTGCTGGCCCGTGCGCCGGGCGTCGAAATCCTGTGCGTCGGCCTGTCGGGGCAGATGCACGGGCTGACGCCGCTGGATGCGGGGCATCGGGTGCTGCGCCCGGCAATCCTGTGGAACGACCAGCGCAACGGCGCCGAATGTGCCGCCATCACCGATGCGGCGGGCGGGCTTGACGGGCTTCTGGCGGCGACCAACAACCGCATGCTGATCGGCTATACCGGCGGCAAGATCCTGTGGATGCAGGGTCACGAACCCGAGCTGTTCGCGCGCATGGCCCTGATGCTGAACCCCAAGGACTACCTGCGCCTGCGCCTGACCGGAGAGGTCGCGAGCGAGGTCTCGGACGCGTCGGGGACCGGGCTTTTCGACGTGCGCCGCCGCGCCTGGGCGACCGGCCTGATCGAGGCGGCGGGGATCGACCCGCGCCTGTTGCCCCCGGTCTTTGAATCGCAAGAGATCACCGGCCGCGTCTCGGCCCTTGGCGCAGCACTTTTCGGCCTGCCCGAGGGCACGCCCGTCGCGGGCGGCGGCGGCGACAGCGTGATCCAGACCTTCGGCTCGGGCGTGATCGCGCCGGGCGAGTTGCAGACGACCATCGGCACGGCGGGCATCCTTGCCGCCGCGCTGGATGCACCGCAGGACAACCCGGACGGCAAGTTGCAGGTCTTTTGCAACGTCGCCGCCGGAAAATGGCACTGCATGGGGGTGTCGCTGAACGCGGGCGGGGCGATGGGCTGGTATCGCGACACGCTTTGCGGCGACGGTGCGCCCGGCTTTGACGTCCTGACCGACGAGGCGGCCCTTAGCCCGACTGGGGCGCGCGGCCTTCTGTTCCTGCCCTATCTGAACGGAGAGCGCTGCCCGCATCCCGACCCGACCGCGCGCGGCGCCTTTGTCGGCCTGACCGCCCGCCATGTCCGCGCCGACCTGACGCGCGCGCTGATGGAGGGGGTCGTTCACGCCTTCGCCGACATGCACGCGCTGATGCGGCCCATGGGGATCGGCGGGCGGGTCATCAAGGCCTCGGGCGGGGGGGCGCGTTCGGCGCTGTGGCGGCAGATGCAGGCCGACATGTTCGGCTGCGATGTCGTCACCACCGAGGGCGCCGCCGAGGGCGCGGCCTTCGGCGCGGCGCTGGTCGCCGGGCTGGCGGTCGGCATCTGGCCCGACGCGGCGGCGGCGGCGGCAAGCTGCCGTGCGCTGACCCGCGAAAGCCCCGACCCCGACGCCACCCCGATCCTTGCCCGCGCGCAAGCCATCTATCGCGGGCTTTACCCCGCGCTCAGCGACAGCTTTGCGGCGCTGGGTGACCCCGTCTTCGACCGCTGAACGCAGGAGATCGCCCCATGCCCGCCCTGTCCGCGATCATCTTCGACCTTGACGGCACGCTGATCGACAGCGCCCCCGATATCGCCGCGGCGCTGTCGGTGGGTTTCGCCGTCAATGGCTGGCCGGAACTGGACCCGCGCCATGTCGAGCGCTTCACCGGCAATGGGCCGCGGCGGCTGATCACCGACCTGCTGGACGATCTTGGCATTTCCTATGACGGGGACGCTGTCGCCCGCGCCTATCGGGTCTATCTGCAAGCCTATCTGGATGACCCGGCGGGGCAGACGGAATTCTATCCGCATGTGTTCGAGGATTTGCAGGCCATGCGCGCGGCCGGGCTGCGCCTTGGCATCTGCACCAACAAGAACAATGCCGTGACCGCCCGTGTGCTGGACCAGCTTGGCCTGTCGGGGTTTTTCGACGCGGCCATCGGCGCCGACGTGGTGCCGGCCAGCAAGCCCGATCCGGGACACCTGATGGCGGTGGCCGATGCGATGGGGCTTGAGCCGGGGACATGGGTCTATGTCGGCGATACGCGCGTCGATCAGGCAACAGCGCGGGCGGCGGGCGTGCCCTTCTATGTCGTGCCCTGGGGCGGCGGTCCCGGCGTCGAGGTTCCGGCCGGGCATCGGTTGACCCGGCTGGGCGATCTGTTGCAGCAGGGGCGGATCGCTGCCGCCGGGTAGCCGCGCAAAGGGGAAAGCCATGACCGTCAGCCTGCTGCAACGTATCCTGCAAGAACGCGACGAGATGCGCCCGGCCGAACGGCGCGTCGCCGATCACGTCGGCGCGGCGCCCTCGGACGTGATCCACATGAGCATGGCGAAACTGTCCGAGATCTGTTCGGTCAGCGACCCGACCATCGTGCGCTTCTGCCGGCGTTTCGGCTTTGACGGCTATCAGGATTTCAAGCTGAACCTGGCGCAAAGCCTCGTGCCCTCGGCGCCCTTTGCCTATGAGCAGATCACCCCGCAGGACGGGATCGAGAATATCCTGCGCAAGACCTGCCGCAATTCGCTGAACGCCATCCAGCGCCTGGCCGAGGATCTGCGCCCCGATCAGGTGGCCGAGGGCGCGCGCCTGCTGCGCGCCGCAAGCTGGACCGGCATCTATGCCACCGGCATTTCCGAGGTGAACGCGCTGGATGCCGAACACAAGTTCCAGCGTCTGGGGATGCGCTGTCAGGCGCTTCTGGGCAAGCAGCGGCAATGGATGCATGCCGAAAGCGCGCGGCCCGGCGATGTCACGCTGATCTTTTCGCAATCGGGCCACACCAAGCAGATGGTCGAAATGGCCACCGCCTCGCGTGCGGGGGGCGCGCGGGTGGTCTCGGTCGCGGCCGATGACAGCCCGCTGGCCCGGGTCTCGGACGTGGTGATCGCGGTCCTGCCCTATGACCGGACCGAGCTGATGACGCCCCTTGCCTCGCGGCTGAACCACCATCTGGTCACCAATATGCTGGTCACCGCCATCGCCATCGAAAGCGGCAGCGAGTTTCCCGACCAGTTGCCGGCGCTGGATAGCTGGCAGACCGACAAGATTTAAAACGCGCGCGGGACCCCGCGCCACAGGAGTAAAAAAGCATGAGCCAGCAGGACGAAGCCAAGAAGGTCGCAGGTCGCCGCGTGATCGCCGAGTTCATCCATGACGGGATGAAGCTGGGGCTTGGCTCGGGCACGACCTCGCATTTCTTCGTGCGCGAACTGGGCAAGCATGTCGCCGAGGGGCTGAAGCTGACCTGCACCACCACCTCGCGTTCGACGAACGATGTCGCGCGCGAGGTCGGCATCGAGATCACCGACCCCAACGAGATCGGCGAACTGGACCTGACCGTGGACGGCCCCGACGAGATCGACCGCAAATTCGCCATGATCAAGGGCGGCGGCGCCTGCCTGCTGTGGGAAAAGATCGTGGCCCATGCCTCGAAGCGGATGATCTGCATCTGTGATGAGACCAAGATCGTCGAGCGCCTTGGCACATTCCCGCTGCCGGTCGAGGTGGTGCAATTCGCCTGGAAACAGACCGAGCGCATGGTGGCGGGTGTGCTGGCCGATCACGGCATTGCCGGCGCCGAAATCCGCCGCCGCATCCGCGATGGCCAGCCGGTCGTCACCGACAGCGGCAATTTCATCCTTGATTGCCATACCGGGCCGGTGATCGCCGACCCCGCGCCGCTGGAGGTGGCGCTGAACCAGATCCCCGGCGTGGTCGAGAACGGGCTTTTCACCCGCGAGGCGGCGGGCATGGTTGTCGGCTGCTTCGACGGGACGTCATATGTGAAAATGCGTTGATCTAGTAAAACTTTAGCTAGTGAAACGAACAGGTTCTGCGCGGGATGTTCCTGCGCGGAACCGTGGCGTCGGCCAGCGTTTGCGTAAACATTTGAATTTATGCAGAAAAAATGATGGCAAATCGCACGAAAACTGTTTTGGCACGCTGCAAATGCCTTGACCGAATCGCTGCGTACCTAGTATTACTACATCACAAAACAACATCTGGGAGGATGTCATGACTGAGCGGGTGGGAGTGAGCCGTCGCGGCGTGCTGGCCGGGGGCGCGGCGCTGGGTCTGGGGACGATGATGGGCGCGCGCGCTTTCGCGGCGGGCGAACTGTCGATCCCCTATTCCAACAAAAGCCTCGATTACTATTTCTTCGTCATCCAGGAAGAGGCGGTGAAGCGCGCCGTCGGCGCCGCCGGCGGCAAGTTCCAGGCGACGAACGCGAACTTCGACAACACCCGCCAGCTTGAACAGTGGCAGAGCCTGCTGCTGTCGCAACCCTCGGCGCTGATCTCGGACCCGATCGACAGCCAGGCCATCGTCTCGGCGATCCGGCGCTATAACAAGCAGAAGATCCCGGTCGGCATCATCGACACCCCCGCCGATGGCGGCGACGTGGCGATCACCGTCAGCTTCGACAACTTCAAGGGCGGCGTCATGGCCGCCGAACAGATCGTCGAGCGGCTGGTCGCCAAGCATGGCAGCCCCAAGGGCGTGGTGCTGAACTGCTATGGCGCGCTGGCCTCGGTCGCGTGGCGCCTGCGCAAGGAAGGCATGGATTCCGTCTTTGCCAAATACCCCGAGATCACTTATCTGGCCCGCCCGACCGAAGGGCAGCTTGAACAGATGCTGTCGGTGACGCTGTCGACGCTGTCGGAATACCCGAACCTTGACGCGGTGCATGCGCCCTCGGATTCGCCCTCGCGCGGGATCGTCACGGCGCTGCAACAGAAGGACCGCTGGAAGAAGGTCGGCGAGGAAGGCCACGTCATCTTTGTCAATATCGACGGCGAGCCGGTGGCGCTGAAATGGATCCAGGACGGCTATATGGATTGCTGCGTCTCGCAGGACCCCATCGCCTATGGCGAAATCGCGGTGGAACTGATCGTCAAGCACGCCCTGAAGGGCGAGGCGGTGCCGCTGGGTGCCTATACCAACAAGAAGTATTTCTGGGAGACGGGCGAGATCGTCGCCGGAAAAACCGGCCCGACGCTGATCATTCCGGCCTTCGTCATCGACGGCAAGAACGCCGCCGACCCGCGGCACTGGGGCGCGATCGCCGAAAAGGAATGGGGCATCCCCTATAGCTGATCGCCTGATCGGCCAGGCCGGGGCAGGGGCTGCCCCGGCATATCCGCGGTCCCGAAAGGTGCGAGATGACGATACATGAGCGGCAGGGTCTGACCGCGAGCGATGCCATCCTGCAGATCGAGGATGTGACAAAGACCTATGGCCCCGTGCAGGCGCTGCGCGGCGTTACGCTGTCGATCCGGCGCGGCGCCATCCACGGCCTTCTGGGCGAGAACGGCGCCGGGAAATCGACGCTGGTCGGCATCATCTCGGGGCAGCGGACGCCGACCTCGGGGCGGATCGTCATGGACGGGCGGCCGCTGGACCATGTCGACGTGAAGGCCATGGAGGAAGCCGGCGTCTTTCTGGTCACGCAAGAGCCGATGATCATCGACAACATGACCGCAGCCGAAAACCTGATGCTGGGCATCTGGCCGACAAAGGGCGCGTTCATCGACTGGAAGGCGCTGCGCGCCGATGCCGCACGGATGCTGGAAGGTTCGGGCATCGATGCGGGCGCGCTGGCCGGGCGGCTGGACGCGGTGGCGCGGCGCAAGCTGAACATCCTGCGGGCGATGTTTTCGGGCGGCAAGGTCATCATCCTGGACGAACCCACCGCCGCGCTGACCGTCGCCGACCGCAAGCTGCTGTTCGACTTCATGCGCCGCCTGAAATCCGAGGGCGTCACCTTCATCTTCATCTCGCATTACAATGACGAGATCCTTGAGATCTGCGACGCGGTGTCGGTCCTGCGCGACGGCAGCCTTGCCGGCGGCTCGGACGATGTGGCAGCGCTGAGTTCAGAGCAACTGACCGAACTGGTGCTGGGGCGCGGGCTGAAGCTGTTCCAGCGCCGTCGCCGCGACCATGCCGGCAAACCGCCTGCCGTCGCCCTGCGCGACCTGCGCGGACGGCATCTTGCGCTGGCGGCGCTGGACATCGCGCCGGGCGAGATCGTCGGCTTTACCGGCCTGCCGGGCGCCGGGGCCAAGGAACTGGCGCGCGCCATCTTTGGCCTGCATCCGGCGCAGGGCCGCATCGCGCTGAGCGGGGTCGAACGCGGCTTGCCCGAAAATCCCCGCGCCGCCTTTGATGCGGGCATCGCCTATCTGTCGGACGACCGCCGCCGCGACGGCGCGGTGGGGCAGATGTCGATTGGCGAAAACATTGCCATGTCGTCGCTGCCCGCGCGCGTGCGCGGCGGCTTCATCGACCGCGAGGCCGAGGCGGGTGTCGTCGCCCATTACTTCGGCGCCATGGACGTGAAATCGCCCGGCCCCGAATATGCGGTCGACACGCTCAGCGGCGGCAACCAGCAGAAGGTCTGCCTGGGCCGGGTGCTGGCCACCAATCCGCGCCTGCTGATCGTGGACGAGCCGACGCGCGGCATCGACGTGGGCGTCAAGCAGGACGTGCTGCGCATCATCGACGAACTCAGCGAAACCGGGGTTTCGGTCATCATCGTCTCGACCGACACCGATGAGCTGGTGCGCGCGGTGGATCGCGTCTGCGTCTTTGAACAAGGCGCCATCAAGGAAACCCTGACGGGCGATGACATCACCGTCGAGCGGCTGCGTGCCTCGGTGCAGGCATGACGCGCGAACGCATAAGGAGCGTATCATGAGCAACGCAACCGCCAACGGGGGCAGCGCGGCCAGCACGGGCGGGGCAGGGCGCCACGCGATGCTGGGCTGGGTGCTGCACAATGTCGTCTGGATCTGGCTGATCGCGCTGGTGGTGATCTTTGGCGCCTTCAACGACTATTTCCTGACCGTCTTCAACCTGCAGAACGTCATGGTGCAGGCGACGGTGCTGGGGATGCTGGGGCTGGCGGTGTCGCTGCCGCTGCTGGTGGCCGAGATCGACCTGTCTATCCCCGCCAATGCCGGCTTTTCCTCGGCCGTGGGGGCGCTGGCCTATTCCGAACTGGGCCTGCCATGGCTGCTGGCCATGCTGATCGGGCTGGCGGTCGGCACGCTGATCGGGCTGTTCAATGGCATCTGCATCACCCGGCTGAAGATGGTGTCGCTGATCGAGACGCTGTCGATGATGATTATCCTGCAAGGCGCGCTGCTGGCGCTGACGCAGGGCAAGACGCTGACGAACCTTTCCGATGGCTATGTCTGGATCGGGCAGGAGACCATCGGCGGCTGGCCGATCATGCCCGTCGTCTTTGTCGCAGCGCTGGTGGTGATCGGGGTGATGTTGCAGCGCACGGTGCTGGGCCGCTCGATCTATGCGGTGGGCGGCAATCCCGTCGCCTCGAACTCGGCCGGGATCCGGGTCGAGCGCGTCAAGGTCATCACCTATACCATCTCGGGCTTTCTGGCGGCGCTGGCCGGGTTCCTGCTGGCAAGCTGGCAGATGGCCATCACCTCGAACCAGGGGTCGAGCTATCTGCTTTACGCCATCGCCGCGCCGATCATCGGCGGGGTCAGCGTCTTTGGCGGGCGCGGCAATGTGCGCGGCGTCCTTGGCGGCGTGCTGCTGCTGACGGTCATCCAGGTGGGGCTGGCGATCATCAACGTGCCGTCCTTCTATGTGGGGATGATCGGCGGGGTGATGATCTTCATCGCCGTGGCCATCGACGCCTTCCGCGTGCGCTATTTCGGCTGAGGGACGGGCCGATCAGGGACGGGCCAATAGGGGGCCGGCCGGCGCAGGATGCGACCGGCCGGCCTGATTGTTTCGCCCCTCAGCCGGCGATGCGCAGCCCGCTGGGGTCGTAAAGCGGCTTCAGGCTGGCCTCGGCCCCGACCAGCCGGCCCGCGACCTCGATCTGATAGGTCGAGGCCAGCGTTTCCGCCGGCGTCTCGCCCGGCTGGCAGGGGACATAGCCCATGCCAATGGCGCCGCCCAGCGTGTGCCCGTAAGCGCCCGAGGTGATCTGCCCGACGATCCGGCCATCGCGCAGGATCGGCTCGTTATGGAACAGCAGGGGTTCGGGGTCGGTCAGGCGGAATTGCAGCAGCCGGCGGGTCAGGCCGGTCTCGCGTTTGCGCAGCACCGCGTCGCGGCCGATGAAATCGCCCTTGGCGGTCTTGACGGCAAAGCCAAGCCCGGCCTCAAGCACATGATCCTCGTCCGTGATGTCATGGCCGAAATGGCGATAGGCCTTTTCGATGCGGCAACTGTCCATGGCGTGCAAGCCGCACAGGCGCAGGCCAAGATCCGCGCCGGCCTCACGCAGCGTGTCCAGCACATGCGCGGCCTGTTCGGTGCTGACGTATAGCTCCCACCCCAGTTCGCCGACGTAAGAAATGCGATGCGCGCGGGCAAGGCCAAGCCCGATCTCGATTTCGCGCGCAAGACCAAAGGGATGCGCCTCGTTCGAGAAGTCGTCGGGCGAGACGCGGGACAGAAGGTCGCGCGACAGGGGCCCCATGACGGGGATCACCGCCTCGGCCGCCGACATGTCGGTGATGACGGCCAGATCGTCGCCCAGATGGCGGCGCAGCCACGCCAGATCGCGTTGCAGCGTCGCGCCGGGCACGACCAGCAGAAAGGCGGTTTCGGTCAGCCGCGTCACTGTCAGGTCGCTTTCGATGCCGCCGCGGGCGTTCAGCATCTGCGTATAGACGATGCGCCCCGGCGCCACCTCCAGATCGTTGGCGCAAAGCCGTTGCAAAAAGGCCAGCGCGCCCGGCCCCTCGACCCGGATCTTGCCGAAACTGGACATGTCCAGAAGGCCGACGCCCTCGCGCAGGGCGCGATGCTCGGCGGCGCTGTTTTCAAACCAGTTCTGCCGGCCCCATGAATATTCGTACTCGCGGGGCTGGCCCTCGGTCGCGAACCAGTTTGCGCGTTCCCATCCGGCGACCTCGCCGAAGACGGCGCCCTGCGCCTTCAGATGCTCATGCAGGGGCGACCGGCGCAGGCCCCGCGCCGTCGCCACCTGCCGATAGGGGAAGTGGTCGGCGTAAAGCAGGCCCAGGGTTTCCGTAACCCTTTCACGCAGATAGCGGCGGTTCCTCTGGAATGGCTGGGCGCGGCGGATATCGACCTCCCACAGATCGAAAGGCGGCTCGCCCCTGTCCATCCATTGCGCCAGCGCCATACCCGCCCCGCCCGAGGACACGATCCCGATCGAGTTATAGCCCGCCGCGACCCAGTAGCCCGCGACCTCGGGCGCCTCGCCCAGATAATAGCGGTCGTCGGGGGTAAAGCTTTCGGGGCCATTGAAAAAGGTGTGGATGCCGGTTTCGGCCAGCATCGGCATGCGTGAGATGGCCTTTTCAAGGATCGGCTCGAAATGGTCGACATCCTCGGGCAACTGGTCGAAGCAGAAATCCTCGCGGATGCCGTTCATGCCCCATGGCTTTGCCACCGGCTCGAAGGCGCCCAGCAGGATCTTGCCCGCGTCCTCCTTGTAATAGGCGCATTCGTCGGGGACGCGCAGGACCGGCAGTTGCGCAAGGCCGGGGATGGCCTCGGTCACGATGTAGAAATGTTCGCAGGCATGCAGCGGCAGGGTGACGCCGTTTTGCGCCGCCAGATCGCGGCCCCACATGCCGCCGCAGTTCACCACCATCGCGGCGGCGATATGGCCGGTCTCATCCCCCGCCTGCCAGTCGACGCCGGTGACGCGGCCGCGGTCGGTGGTCACGCGGGCGACCTTGACGCCCTCGACGATGCGGGCGCCGCGCATGCGCGCACCCTTGGCCAGCGCCAGCGCGATATTGGCCGGGTCCGCCTGACCGTCGCCGGGCAGATGCACGCCCGAGACCACATCTGATGTCTCAAGATGCGGATACATCGATTTGATTTCGCTGGGGGAAAGCTCGTTCACCTCGACCCCGAAGGCGCGCGCCATCGAGGCCTGGCGCAGCAGTTCCTCGCGCCGGGCATGGGTCAGCGCCACCGTCATCGAGCCGCGCTGCGAAAAGCCGGTGGCAAGGCCGGTCTCGGCCTCAAGCCGGCGATAAAGGTCGGCGGAATACTTGGCCAGCCGGGTCATGTTCTGGCTGGCGCGCAACTGCCCGACCAGCCCGGCAGCATGCCATGTGGTGCCGCAGGTCAGTTGCCTGCGTTCCAGCAGCACGATGTCGGTCCAGCCGAGTTCGGCAAGATGATAGGCGACGGAACAGCCGGAAATCCCGCCGCCGATGATGACGACGCGGGCGGATTGGGGCAGGTCGGGCATGGGGGGCTCCTTCTCACTTGGGCCCATTCTGCCATGGCTGAATGAAAAAACAACTACAAAATTTCACGCACATGAAATTCTGGCCATTGGAACGCAGATGCGCTAGGACAGAGGCATGGACAGGATCGGGCAGGATATCCGGGCGCTGCGCAAGGCGCGCGGCATGACCATCGCAGATTGCGCGGCGGCGCTTGAACGCTCGATCGGCTGGCTGAGCCAGGTCGAGCGCGGCCTGACCACGCCCTCGGTCCATGACCTTGGGCAGGTGGCGCGGCTGTTCGACCTGAACATCAGCTTCTTCTTTCGCTCGGCCAGCCGCGATGCGGATGAGCAGGGGCTGATCGTGCGCGCCGCCGACCGCAGCCCCATCGGCTCGGCCGAGACCGGCCTGACCGAGGAGTTGCTGTCGCCCGACCTGACCGGCGCCTTCGAGATGATCCGCTCGGTCTTTGCGCCCGGCGCGAAAAGCGCAGCCCCGCGCCCCGCGGCCGAGGTGCAGCATGGCGGCGTGCTGGTCGCCGGGCGGCTGGTCCTGACCATCGGCACGCGCCGGTTCGAGCTGGGGCCGGGCGACAGCTTTCAGTTCGCGGGCCAGCCCTATGCGTGGGAAAACCCCGGCAAGGTCGCGGCCGAGGTGATCTGGATCGTTTCGCCGCCGGTCTACTGAGCCGCGGGCGTCCGGGTGCCGCGCAAAAGCGCCTCGACCAGCAGGCGGAACGCGGGCGAGGATTGCCGGCGGCTGGGATAATAGAAATGATAGGCGGGCAGGGGCGGCGTCTGCGTCTCAAGCACGGCGACAAGCCGGCCCGCCGCGATATCGGCCTGGACCTGATCGCGGGGCAGGCAGGCAAGGCCCATCCCGGCCAATGCCGCGTCGCGCATCAGGTCGATGCTGTTGAAGATCATCGGCCCCTTGACGTTCACGCGGACCGGCTGCCCGTCGCGCAGCATCGGCCAGGCGTAAAGCGCGCCGGAACTGGGCAGGCGCAGCGTGATGCAGCGATGCGCCGCCAGATCGTCCGGGGCCAGCGGCGTGCCATGCCGCGCCAGATAGTCCGGCGCCGCCACGACCGCCATGGCGATCTCGTCCGAGATGCGCAGCGCAATCATGTCCTTGGCGACCGCAGCCCCCAGCCGGATGCCGGCATCGAAACGGTCGGCGACGATATCGGCCAGCCCGTAATCGACGATCACCTCGACCGTGATGTCGGGGTAATCGCCAAGAAAACGCGTCAGGACCGGTGTCAGGATGGTTTTCGCCGCATGTTCGACCGTGGTGATGCGGATGGTGCCGGCGGGCCTGTCGCGCAATTCGCTGAGCCCGTCGACGCTGTCCTGAATGTCGCGCATCATCGGCGCCAGCGTCTGCAAAAGCTGCTCGCCCGCCGCGGTGGGGGCGACGCTGCGCGTGGTGCGCGCGAGCAGCCGCAGGCCCAGCCGTTCCTCAAGCCGGCGCATGATCTGGCTGAGCGCCGACTGGGACAGGTCCAGCCGGACGGCGGCGCGGGTAAAGCTGCGCTCTTCGGCGACGGTGACGAAGGCGGCCAGATCGGCGATGTCCTCGCGTCTCATTCATCATCCCGGTGATAACTGCATGCAGTTTATGTTTATTGTGGAATGCATCCGCCGCCAATAGCTTTGCCGGGCAATCGCATCCCGGCGGCTGATATGCCGCGGGTTGCCGGAAACGAGGGGCGCCATGGGCAAGATCAGCTTCACGAACACCAACAATCCGGGCATCGACATGTCGGCCGTCATCAACCTGCCCGAAGGTTTCGACGACAGCCGCAGCTATCCCGCCATCATCGTCAGCCATCCCGGCGGCGGGGTCAAGGAACAGACCGCCGGCACCTATGCCGCCGAACTGGCGCGGCAGGGCTTTGTCACCATCGCCTATGACGCCAGCTATCAGGGCGAGTCGGGCGGCCTGCCGCGCCAGACCGAAAACCCCTCGGTCCGGACCGAGGATGTCAGCGCCGTGCTGGATTACCTGACGACGCTGCCTTACGTCGATCAGGGCCGGATCGGCGCCATGGGCATCTGCGCGGGCGCGGGCTATACCGCGAACGCCGCGATCAACGACCCGCGCATCAGGGCGGTCGGCACGGTCAGCGCCGTGAATATCGGCCAGATGTTCCGCAATGGCTGGGAAAACAACATCCGCGACGCCGATGCCGGGCCGCTGATCCGCATGGGGGCCGAGGCCCGCACCGCCGATGCCGGCGGTGGCGAGCCCGCGCGTTTCCCCCTTGCCCCCCTGAACGAGGCCGACGCCCCGAACGAGGAACTGCGCCAGGCCTGGGAATATTACCATACGCCGCGCGCGGCATACCCGACCTCGCCCGGCTACATGACGGCGCGCAGCCTTGACCAGATCATCCCCTATGACGCCTATCACAAGGCCGAGGCCTTCCTGACCCAGCCCTTGCAAATCATCGCCGGCAGCAAGGCAGGCAGCAAATGGATGAGCGACGACCTTTATGCGCGCGCGGCCAGCAGGGACAAGCGCTTCCACGTCGTCGAGGGCGCGAACCACATGGACCTTTATGACGGCAAGGCCGAGATCGCCGAGGCCGTCGGCGTGCTGGCGCCGTTCTTCGCCGAAACCCTCAAGGGCTAGGCCCGGTCTGCCCGCACGAGAGCACCGAACAGAAAACCGCACGGAGTTACCGATGGAAACCGTAAATATCCGCAATCCCGGCATGTATTGGGACATCGCCGCCAATATCCTGCTGCCCCCCGGCTTCGATGCCGGCAAGCGCTATCCGGCCGTGGTCGCCAACCACCCGATCGGAAGCTGCAAGGAACAGACCTCGGGCAATGTCTATGGCAAGGCGCTGGCCGAGGCCGGCTTTGTCGTCATCGTCCCCGACGCCAGCTTTCAGGGTGGCAGCGGCGGCGAACCCCGCTGGATCGAGGACCCCGAGCAGCGCGTCCGCGACTATCGCGACGTCATCGACTATGCGCAAACGCTGCCCTATGTCGACCCGGACCGCATCGGCATCCTGGGCATCTGCGGCGGTGGCGGCTATTCGATCAAGGCGACCATTCAGGACAAGCGCATCAAGGCGCTGGTCAGCGTCACCGGCGTGAACTTCGGCCGCCTGATGCGCGAGGGCTTCAGCAATTTCGACCCGGTCGGCGCGCTTCAGAACATGGCCGCGCTGCGCACCGCCGAGAATGCGGGCGCCGAGGGGCGCGTGAACATCTTCCTGCCGCCCAGCGTCGATGACGCCAAGGCCGCCGGCATCGCCGATATCGATGTGCTTGAGGCGACGGATTATTACCGCAACCGCGTTCCGGCGGCGGGCGCGGGGACGCGGATGCTGGTCTCGCACGCGGCGCCGGCGATGACCTGGGACGCGTTCGCCTTTGCCGAGACGCTGCTGACCCAGCCGATGATGCTTGTCTTTGGCGACAAGCCCGGCGGCTTCGGCGCCTATCGCGACGGCATGGAGATCTATGGCCGTGCCGCCTCGAAGAACAAGGAACTGGTCGTGGTCGAGGGGCATTCGCATTACGAACTTTACGACCAGCCCGTGCCGGTCGGCATCGCGCTGGAACGGATCGTGCCCTTCCTGAAGCAGCATCTGGGCGCGTAACCGCCGACGCGCTGGACATGCCGCACCAGCGCCCCCACATGACTCCGTGACGGTTCCAACCGTCACGGATATGGTCGCTGCCCCGTCGGGTTCGCCGCGGCCCAAAAGGGGATGACATGGATTACGCGATCGACCGCTCAGGCCCGGTACTGGTGACGGGGGCCACGGGCTTTGTCGCCGGCTGGATCATCCGGCGCCTGCTTGAGGAAGGCGTCACCGTCCACGCCACCGTGCGCGATCCCGGCAATGCCGGGCGCCTGCGCCACCTGAACGCGCTGCCCCGCGCGCATGGGGCAGAACTGCGCTTTTTCGGCGCCGACCTGCTTGGCAATGGCAGCTTTGCCGAGGCGATGGCAGGGTGCGGCGTGGTCTTTCACACCGCCTCGCCCTTTACCTCGACGGTCAAGGACCCGGAACGCGAACTGATCGAACCGGCGCTTCTGGGCACGCGCAACGTGCTCAATCAGGCGCGCAAGACCGACAGCGTCCGCCGCGTCGTCCTGACCAGTTCCTGCGCGGCGATCTATACCGACGCCGCCGATTGCGCCGATGCGCCCGGCGGCATCCTGACCGAGGCGATCTGGAACACCACCGCCTCGCTGGAGCATCAGCCCTATTCCCTGTCCAAGACGCTGGCCGAGGCCGAGGCATGGAAGCTGGCCGAGGGTGCGCATTTCCGGCTGGTGGCGCTGAACCCCTGCCTGATCATGGGACCTGCGATCGGCGGGCGGCCGACCTCGGAAAGCTTCAGCATCATGGAGCGCGTCGGCAAGGGCGACTTCCGCTTTGGCGCGCCGCGCCTTGGCCTTGGCTTCGTCGATGTCCGCGACGTGGCCGAGGCGCATCTGGCCGCCGCCTTCCTGCCGGATGCCGAGGGGCGCAATATCGTCGCCGCCCATGACGCCGACCTGCTTTCGGCGCTGATGACGTTGCAGCCGAAATACGGCCGGGCCTTTCGGCTGCCGACACGGGCGGCGCCGAAATTCCTGCTGTGGCTGCTGGCCCCGCGCCTTGGCCTGACGCGCAAGTTCGTCAGCCGCAATGTCGACGTGCCGTGGCGCGCGGACAACGGCAAGGGTCGGCGCGAACTGGGCCTGACCTATCGCCCGCTGCAGGACACCATGCAGGACATGTTCCAGTACATGATCGATCAGGGCTATTTTCAGGCACGGATTTGACCGCAAGGATCGGAGTGTCTCGGCCCTCGCGCCGGTCCATGTTACGGTCAGACACCGGATGACGAGGACCACCGTGACCGCAACCGCAATCCCCACCGCCGAAGACCCCCGCTGGCAAAGCGTGCTGACCCGCGATGCCGGCGCCGATGGCAGCTTCGTCTATGCCGTCCGCAGCACCGGCGTCTATTGCCGGCCGTCCTGCCCGTCGCGCACGGCAAAGCCGCAGAATGTCAGCTTCCACGCCTCGGCGGCCGAGGCCGAGGCCGCGGGCTATCGCCCCTGCCGGCGCTGCCACCCGCGCGGCCAGTCCCCGGCCGAGGCCAGCGCCGCCATCGTCGCCGAGGCCTGCCGCCTGATCGAGGCCAGCGATCCCGCGCCCCGCCTTGACGATCTTGCGCGTCGCGTCGGGTTGAGTCCGCATCATTTTCACCGCCAGTTCAAGGCGATAACCGGCCTGACTCCGCGCGAATGGGGCGCCGCGCACCGGGCGCGCAAGCTGCGCGACGGCCTGAACGGCACCGGCGGGTCCGTCACCGAGGCGATCTATGACGCCGGCTTCAATTCCAGCAGCAGGTTCTATGAGCGCTCGGACGCGGTTCTGGGGATGACGCCAAGCGCCTATCGCCGCGGCGGTCAGGACACCGAAATCCGCTTCGCGCTGGGACAATGCGCCCTTGGCGCGATCCTTGTGGCGCAGGGCGCGCGCGGCATCTGCGCGATCTCGCTGGGCGACGACCCCGAGGCGTTGCTGCGCGAATTGCAGGATCGCTTTCCGCAGGCGCGGCTGATCGGCAACGACGCCGAATTCGAGGCGCTGGTCGCCCGCGTCATCGGCTTTGTCGAGGCGCCGGGCATCGGGCTGGACCTGCCGCTGGACATTCGCGGCACCGCCTTTCAGGAACGCGTCTGGCAGGCGCTGCGCCAGATCCCGGTCGGCGAGACCGCCTCTTATGCCGAGATCGCCCGCCGCATCGGTCGGCCCGGATCCGCCCGCGCCGTGGCACAGGCCTGCGCCGCGAACCGCCTTGCGGTGGCGATCCCCTGCCACCGGGTCGTGCGCGACGATGGCGCGCTGTCGGGCTATCGCTGGGGCGTCGCCCGCAAACGCGCGCTGCTGGAGCGTGAGGCGGGGGCATGAAAACCGGCCTTCGGCGCGCGTGATGCGCTTTGCCCGATATGACGGCATGACGGCATGACGGCGCTGAACGGGCTGGTTCTTTGCCGGCGGTGTTCGGCGCCGAATGGTCCGGACGGCAAGGGGGGCCGCAGCTGGGGGGGATCGATGCGGAGGTCGGGTGCCGAACTTCATTGTCGTCGGGCCAGCACGCGGCCTGAAAGACGAAGCGTCGTCTTAAGACCCGCAAGGAAGGATCGCGCGCCGAGTTGATGCGCTGGTCCGAAGGTTGCCGAACGGTGTCTTGAGCCGTCATTGCGAGACGCAAACCGGCACTGTGTTTGCGCGTCCTGTGCAGCGCAGAAGGGGCCATTGCGGTGCCTTCTTGCGCGACGCGGCGCCGGTGAGATCGTAACAGCGCCTCCCGCACAACCCAGTACATCGGCCAAAGCAGCGCTTTCTATGCAACGTGACGCAGGTGAGGCCATAGCGGCGCCTCCTGCGCAAGGTGGCGCCGGGAAAGCCGTAGCGGCGCTGCCTATGCAAATGCGGCGCTGGGTGAGCGGAGGTCCTCGTCCAAATCGCCACCGGCTGATTTCGCCGCAGCCTTGGTCAGACGGCGCCCCCGAAGGGCTGGGCGCCCAACATCTTCTGAATCGATCCCCCAGAAATGAATCGCTCCCCCGGAAAACGGACAGGCGGCGCAGTGGCGCCGCCTGTCGTCGATTGTCAGACCCGGGTTCAGTCCGCCGTCAGCAAGGGGGGCTTGCTGTTGCTGATCCGGGGCGTTTCGGGGCCCGAGATCTCGAAGGCAGGCTTGTCGTTCTCGATATGGACGCGGACGAGACCGCCCTTGGTCAGGCGTCCGAACAGCAGCTCCTCGGCCAGCGGCTTCTTGATCGTCTCCTGGATCACCCGGCCCAGGGGGCGCGCGCCCATCTTGTCGTCATAGCCCTTTTCGGCCAGCCATTCGGCGGCTTCCCGGCTCAGCTCGATATGGACGCCACGGTCGATCAGTTGCGCCTCAAGCTGCAGGACGAACTTTTCGACCACCTGCACGATGATCTCGCGCGAGAGGGGCGCGAAGCTGATCACTGCGTCCAGCCGGTTGCGGAACTCGGGCGTGAAGGTGCGCTCGATGGCGGCGGTATCCTCGCCCTCGCGGCGGTCGCGGCCAAAGCCGAAGGCCGCGCGGGCCTGATCGGCGGCGCCCGCGTTCGAGGTCATGATCAGGATCACGTTGCGGAAATCCACCTGCCGGCCGTTATGGTCGGTCAGCTTGCCGTTATCCATGACCTGCAACAGGATGTTGTAGACATCCGGATGCGCCTTCTCGATCTCGTCCAGCAGCAGCACGCAATGCGGGTGCTGGTCGACGCCGTCGGTCAGCAGGCCGCCCTGATCGAAACCGACATAACCCGGGGGCGCGCCGACAAGGCGCGATACCGAATGCGATTCCATGTATTCGGACATGTCG
>RRZU010588142.1_pt1 | contig 28135 bp, 36 predicted proteins | sample 2165561 | NCBI WGS metagenome assembly RRZU01 (sample SAMN10456909, study PRJNA506462) | wastewater metagenome | isolation source: wastewater sludge | place: USA: Moscow, Idaho | reverse complement strand
GTCTGCTGTCGCGGGGGCGGTTGTTCCGTATAAAACCTTACCTTTCGCGTTAGCTGTGTTGGTAGTAGTCGTTAGGGTGTTATTTAGGCTGGTTAGACTACTACTTTGACTATTGATGTTGTTTTCCGCGTTAGTTACCCGACTGTCTAGGCTGGTTACAGCTGATGAGTCGGCTTTTTGGTTTACCTTAACGGATAGATTACTCAAGCCCGTCGATAATTGCGATATTGAGGCATTACTGTCGGCAGTCACTTTTTCTAAGTTGACAATTTTACCTTCCGTCGTCCCTACTCGCGTGGTTAGGGCGTTAACGGTAGACGTGATTGCGCTATCCGCGTCCGTTCGCGCCTTTTGTTCGGTGGTAATAGCTGCTGTGTTATTATTGGTTGTAGTGACCAGCGTATCTATGCGCCCAGACAAAGCCTTGTCCGCGTCCGCTCTAGTCGTTTGTTCACTAACAATAAGTGACTTATTATTTTCAGCCGTGGCGGTAACTGCGTCTATTTTCGACGACATCGCACTATCCGCGTCCGTTCGGGCGGTTGTCTCTGCGGTAATACTAGCGTTAATGCCTGTTTCAGCTGCTAATCGGTCTTGTACCTCCTTACTAAGTGCAGTATTAACCGCCCCAAGGTCTGCTTTCCGTTGGTTCGCTTCTGCGAGTACTGCGGCTGCGCGGTCACTAACCTCTTTAGTAATAGCGTCGGTGGCTACCTTCACCGCTGCGGTTCGGTCTGTGACTTCCTTAGTAATAGCGTCGGTGGCTACTTTTACTGCAGCGGTTCGGTCATTAACTTCCTTAGTAACCGCATTGGTGCGGTCTGCCACTTCTTGCGACAATTTAGCGTCTATTGTGCTAATTTGTGATATTTTACTGCCCAGCGACGTGTTTAGTTGGCTTTCGGATAGTTTACCGTTCAAAAGGTTTAGGACTTTGTCCGCGCTCGCGTCCGTAACTCCCGACACCCAATTTGTCCACGCGCTAAAATTACCTAGTTTATCGACTACCCGCCCACGATAATATTGCGTTAAGCCGCCCTGTAAACCATTGATAGTGGTATTATTGGTAGGGTAAGAGTACATACCCAATAACACTGCATTTGCGCCATTGGCATTGCTTGCGACTTGTATCTCAGTGTAGTTAGCATCACTTGAGCCGTTGGCAAATACCCATGACACATCCATGCCAAACAGCTTACCCACAGCTTTGATATTCGCAAGCGCAGGCGGTTTACCTTGTTTACCTGTGATAGTGGTAAGTGCGGAGTTAGTTGCAAGACTTGCCACGTCAAACGGTGATATCGCAGTAACACGCGCCTCATATTGCCCAGCATACACACCGACAATATCAGCAGACACGCCGCTTTGCTTAGGCATGACTATCCAGTTTCCGCCATCTTTGCGCCATTCAACTTGATAATAACTTGCCATTGCCACTTGTCCCCAGCTAATCGTGAGAGTGGTGACGGCTTGCCCTTGGTGCGTAGCAATCGACTGTGACAGATTAACAAAACTAGGCGCATCGATACGATAGGCATCATTCACCGTGATTTTACGTGGTGTGACTTTAACGCTTGACTCAATGCCTGTAAATTTTTTAGGCTCGTATTGCACGCCAGTAATCGTAAAAGTTTCATCATCTTTGGTAATCGACATCACCCGAAATTGCATCAACTGCAAATCAGGACTATTAATCGCCCATACATGCTGTGGCTCGATACTGTCAAAAGGTTTATCAACAGTGATGACACGCCCATTCACCGCCACAATCGCACGGGTTTCGGTGGCGTCTGCCCCGTTGATAAGTAGCGTATCGCCAACTTTTGCGACAACATCACGATCAAGCGTCACGGCATCTTTGGCGGTATTAATTGCAGACACACGTCCGCCATTGGCACGACCTGCAAAGATTTCATCCGATATATTGATGATATCGCCCACTTGTGGGATAAAACCGTCTAAGCCCGTTTTAAACGATACTTGCTGTGTCTCTAATTGCTCAGAGAGTAACGCCCATTGTCCGACACGATACGCTTGGGCTTGTGACGTACAGCCAAACGCTGAGATATCAAGCTGACGAATACCAAGGCGTGCGATAGCTTCTTCATCTTTTACCCATTCATAGTCGGTTTCAAAGTCATTATTGGGGTCATCCCAAGCGACTTTTACCACGGTATGACGGTCACGTGCGCGGCTGCCTGTGTATTTAAACAAACCATCGACCACATTGGCACGGCTGTAAGTAAACACTGGGTCTTTAGGTACATCGGCATTAACGATAATCGACTGACCATTCCAATAGCTTAATGCACGAAATACCCCCGCAAGCTGTGATAACACATTGTAAGCGTCTTCAGTTTTTTGCAAGTAAACATTGACGGTAAAACGTGGCTCTTTACCGCCTTTGCCATCATCGACCAGCTCATCACAATAGCGACCCATCTCATACAGTGACCATTTATCGACCATGGATGCGTCAAGGCGTGAGCCGATGCCATAGCGTTTTGATAGGCACAAATCATAAAACACCCAGGCAGGATTATTGCTATATGCCTCGATAAATGTGCCATCCCATAGTCCGCTATAGGTGCGATTTTGCGCGTTGTAGTTGCTGGGCACACGGATGATTTTACCTTTTAAGCGCACCGCCAATTTGGCAATATTTTGAAAGGATTTGGCATCGTACTGTAATGCAAGCAACGCGGTATTCGGGTAGCGTAATTTGCTGTCGATAATCTCTTGTACCGCATCGACATACATTTTATCGCTGATATACTCGCTAGTGCTATTTGCGGTAATACGGCGCACGCGGATTTGCCAGCCTTTTTTAGCAGTAGGTAAGTCAATGCGGTGCGTGCGCACATACCCAGCCGATGCTTTATCTTCGACTTTTGCGCTGAGTACTTCAATCCACGCGCCGCCATCGGTCATCACATCAATGGCATAATCGATACGATAGCCTGACACATCGCCGTTATCTATATTTGTTTGAGCAAGTCTATCCCATTTTAGACGCACCGCTACTGCTGATAACTGTAAGTTGGTAAAGGCACGGGTAAAAGGGCGGTCATGACGTAATTCGACGGATACGCCGATTTCATTGACGACGCTGTCAAACCCTGCGATATGGCTTTGGTCATTGGTACCATTTCTAACGTCAAAACTGACGTTTTTAAAATTATCCACGCCATTGGTTCTAATAGGGGTTTTCTCTAGGCGAATGGATTCCGCCCCGTTTGCCAAACCCGCAATTTCACCCTCAGCCAAGCCGTACAAGATTTTGACAGTTTGGATGCTTGATACGCTGTCTTGTGCAATCACTGGAGAGCGTGGGTTGCTTTCACCTTTTTTATGACCTTGTACTAACATTGTTTACCCTTACTTGCTATCTTCTGTGTAAATCCCCGCTGAGCAGATAAATCCGCCCACATCTCGCTCACCGTAGAGTATCGGCACAGGATTGCCCTGCGCCACGGTTGTCACTGCACCACCAAATCCATAGTTGGCTTTGTTGCCATCGGGGTCATTTTGTCCCAGTTTTGGCGTTGGCATCAGTAGCCCTGCGACACCGCCAAGCATCAACCCTATACCTGCGCCGATTAATGCTTGTGCGCCTGGTGCAAATAAACCAACGCCGACCATGATTGCCCCGCCAATCACCTGCAGCCAGTTAAACGCATCACCACCAGCGCCAACTACCTGCGGCACAATGTGTATCACTTCCTTGTCGGTGATATCGTTAAGTTCACGTTCACCGATATTTTTACCCAGTTGCTTTAAGTTTTTGGCTTTGGTTTTATCACCGATAAATACGGCAAACTTTAAGCCCTGTGATTCGCTATCAAGCATAAATTTTTTAAACTTGGGCAACTGACAGGCTAAGGCATGACTGGCTTCAAATGCTGATTGCACATCAAGCCGAAACTGCTTACCAAATTTTTTAGCCAAGATGCCGTGTAAGATAATGAGTTTCATACAAAATCCTTATGACGCACAGTGATTACTGCGCGCCGTTGCCAATTCTCACCATAGATTTCACGCCGTGACAAGCCACCGTAGGGGTGGTGTAAGACGATATCGCCCAGCGTTGGCGATACATCCTCGCTTTGTAGCTGATAATCACCCAGATAAATCAGCGCATGATTGACATGGTGAGTTTTGCCCACACGACACAAAATCACGTCATGCGGCTGCAAGTTATCAACCTGCACAAAGCCTTGCTGTTCAAAGTTATCCAGATATAGACTGGGGTTATTAGGGTCTTCCCACCACGCATCGGTGCGCTCAAAGTCATCAATCTTGATGCCATGCTCACGCTCAAAGTAATCACGCACAATCGCAAAACAGTCAAGCACGCCGTGGTGATACTCTCGACCGACCAGGGGAGCAGTAAAGGGTGTTGGGTAATGCGTATCAAAGTCCTTACCGTTGGTAATCACCCACGGTAAGCCATGCACCTGCATTTGCACTTTGTCACTATCCGATGGCAAAATATCGCCATTGGGGTGACTGTGCACAATCGCTACGATATCGCCCATTGCCTCGGCTTGTACCCAGTCTTTAGGGTCAAGGATAAAAACATCGTTGCCGCTGCCTAGATTTTGGCAGGGATGATAGACGTTTTTGCGTCCGATTTTGACAAGCAAGCCGCAACACTCTTTTGGGTAGCACGCTTGATAATGCATCAGGATATCCGCCTGATTGGGTTTTGTTAACATGATAAACCTCTAAACGAGTGAGCTTGCAGGGTAGCCGCCAAAGGGCAATTCGCCATGCTCGCCAAAACGCAGCTTACAATCTGACAATCTACCACCACATCTATCAAGCGCTGGGTCGTCTGTGGGTTGCCCGTCTTTGGTGTACATCGCTGTACCCATATAGCCACACTCTTCGCCACGATAGCGACCACATACCGCCCAGTTGCAATAGCCTGTGATTTGACGTAATGGGATTTTTTGCCCCTCAAAATCCACAGGGTTTGATAGTTCAAAGCTGATTTGACTGTGGTCTTCATCCGTTTTTTGTTCGATGTACCACGTTTGTTTTTTATGCTCACTACTTGCCGTGGGTTGTCCGTCAAGATATTTAGCAAGCGTATGAATGACCGTAAGCTTTGCCCCGACCAAATCGTTAAACTGCAAACACAGCGCTGACAAGCCGCCAACGACACCGTTAAAAACGTTAGCGATATTTAATGTTGGTGCAGATGCTTTACCATCGCCTCGAGACTCAAGACCATCGGCGTCGATTGCCATTGGGTGGTAAGTCTGACCTTGCCAGACGATATCGCCGTCATTGTGACTATGGAAATAAAACACTCCTGCGCCAACGTTGCTGGCGTCAAGCTGATACAGGGTGATTAACCCTGTAACACCCAACTGCTGAAAGTCATTATTTAACACGACATACCCTTAGATAATTTCGCCGTCTTTTAGCTCGCCATCGGTCTGTGTTGCCAACGTGATAAAGTTACTGTTATCCGCTGCTTCGACGTCATGTAAAATCGTACTGACATGCGCCAATGGCTGTGCGCCGTTGTCAAATGCCGTCTTATTAAAATAACTGGCAAAAGTGGCGGTTGCGGTTTTATTCACCAAATCGTTTTCGACTTTGACAAGATGGTGGTAAGACATTGGTACAAACCATACTTTGTGCATGATTGTCTTGTTGATTGCTGTTGCCATGATATGCTCCTATAGCACAAAAAAGCCGCTTTGAGCGGCGGTTAGGGTAAAAAATATTGCTCAAATTTGAGTGAGATTTGCCAAAAATTGCCTTTACGTTGCGGGGTTGAGTAGCTTGCACAGGTGTACGCATGAGTTTCACCGTGTGGATTTGTCCACAAAAATGGCGTAACGCCTTTGTGACTGTCGATAAAATCCATAATGGGTTTTATCACTGTTGTTAAATCTCCAGTCTTTGTACCACTCCAGCTTTTGCGTTTGTTGTTAATACCGTGCGATGATAGCTGGGCATAGCCATCGCCAAATTGCACCTTATTGACAACAAACTGGGTGTCAGCTGCGGCACCCATATCCATTAGCCAATTGAAAGTTTGCATTATCTTGCTCCTGCCAACAGTCCGCCTTGACGTCGCTCTTTAATTAATGCTTTTTGCACGGCTGCATTGACTGCATCGCCAATGTTTTTACCAAGTTGCTGCTGGCTCTCGACAGAGCTTGAGCCATCACCATTGACGATAACATTGACGTTTACGGTAGTATTGCCAAAACCTTCGCCCTTGCGGAGTGAGTCCAGATTTTTACGCCCCAGTTGTTTAGTGGCGTTGGCGTCAAAGACATACTCGCCGCCATGCACTAGCCCTGCGACCGCATTGGTCGGGATGTCGCCTGTGTAGCCACCTGCAGCAAAGCCCTGCATTTTGACCTGTTGAGCGGCTTGGATGATTTTTAGCATCTCAGTACCCGCCACGGTGGCAGCGGCAAGCTTCTGTGGCAATGTAGTGCCTTGAGCCCAACCGTCTGATATGGCTTTGTACATATTTAATCCCGCTTGTGCCATCACAAACGATTGCGATGCGGCAAACAGGGCTTTATAGCTACGTGACTGTTCGCCGAGCATGATTTTACCCATGCTGGCAACATTGTCGGCGATAGATGCAGACTGGCTGACTTGTAGCTGATAGCTGGCATACCAGTAATCATGCTCAATTTTGGCTTTTGCCATCTCCGCTTGCTCAGTTGCGATGACTTCCGCGGCTTTGGCTTTTTTGATAATGTCTAGACGTTGATTAAGCTGATTCTGTAGATTGACCAGTTCAGACGTGCCAGACATCTCAGCGTTTAAGCCATTAAACGCATCAGCGGCAGGTTTTTTGAGTTGACTGGCAAAATAGATTTCACTTGCCGCCATTGCATTGCGCAGATCAGACTTTTGGGCATCGCTGATATCGGTGCGTGCATCCAAAATTGAACGTTTACCACGGTACTCGTCACGTAGCTTTTGTAACTCAGTTTTTGAGTAATCGGTAAGGCTCGCAAGCTCATTTTCAAAATCTTGCCGCGCTTTATCCAGTGATAGTTGCTCAGCCTCGTTGATGGCATTAAGTTTGGCTTGCCGCAAGTCAGCATCTAGCCCCATCGTTATATCAAGCTCATCACGCTGTAATTGCGCTTCAGCCTTAATGTTTTCGACATTGGTTTGATGCGCTGCATTGGCCGCTTGTTTTTCCCTAGCTTCAGCCAAATCGATAGTTTTTAACTTAAGATTCAAATGTTCTTCATTGGCAGCCCAAGCCATTTTACGGCTTTGGTCATTAAGATCTTGATCAAGACCAATTTCACGAGCTCTAAATGTGGCGTCTTCCAATGCTTTATCACGTTCAGACTTGCGAAAATCATCCAGTGCAGCTGCTTTTTTGTCTTGCGCTAGCTTAAAGGCGGCGACGTCATGACGATAATCGTTTTCATACTTAGCAAGCAATTCGCCTCGCTTAGGGTCATTCTCATCGGTGTAAAGATCCATGACCTCTTTACGTTTGGCTTGATAAGCATTCCAAATTTGAGTTTGCTTGTCTGCAAGTTGCTGCTCAAGTGCGGCTTTTTTATCGGCGATTTGCTGAGCTTGTCTTAAAGCCTCTTGCTGATGACGCTCAGCCTCAGCTTGAGCCTGTGCGCTGCCGTTTAGCACATCTTTAGCAGAGTAATTTTGATAAGTACCGCCGTTATATGCGCCCAGATAGCGGCTTGCATTAAGCACGTAGTGATAAGTTTGCCCTTTGCCATTTGACATTCGTGCATAGCGGTCAGACATGATTGTTGACCATGCGTATTTTTTTACATTACCTTCACCAGTATTGTATGCAGCAATCGCCTTGTTTACGTCACCAAAATCGTCAATTAGTTTACGCAAGTATTTAGCCGCTGCTGGAGCAGCGTTTGCCAAGTCGTATTGACTTCCCTTACCATAACGAGCCCAGGTATCATCAATAAACTGAAACCCACCTTTTGCCCTACCGTATTTAGTCATAGGACCCGTGGCGTTTGGGTTGCCATGACTTTCTTGCATATGAATCGCCACAAGCAAGCCACTGGGTAGGCTATACTGCTTTTCTAAAGAAGCAAAATTATATTTTGAGGCATTGTTAAGCACTTTTGACCAAGCCGCCTCTTCGTTTTTGTAGATGGCAGCAGATTTCTCTTTTGATTTGGCAAGTTTATCATTTGCCTTGGCAGCCTCTTCAGCAGCATTTCGCTCATCTTGTAGTTGCTTGCCAGTCTTGCCTCGTAAGCCAATAATTTGATTCTCATGGTTTTGCAGGCTGACAAGCGAATTAATTCGTGCATTAGTACCAGTTTTGCCGAGATTATTGATCCACTCCATGGTTTTATCAGCTTGTGCCAACGTACCACCAATATCTAATACAGCTGCCTGAAGTATTTCAAGTTGGCTTTTCGGTATATCCCATAGCACGTTTTTACCAATTTGAAACATGGCAAACGGACTTGTTAAGTCCACGCCTTCAGCAATGCGACCAAATTGTGCCAATGCCGCCATTGCGCCGCCAATCGCCTTACCGATTGACGTAACAATTGCAACAACGCCCACGCCTGTCATCGCAATCACTTTAAAGCTTTGCGCTAAATATTCGCCAGCTACTTTCGCCTGATTTTTGACATTAGCGTCTTGTACTAATGCAGATGCCAAGTCACCCAATACTGGGATAAAAGCCTGAGCGATTTGATTTTTTGCGCCTTGATAAGACAAGGTTAGCAACTCAGTAGAAGCCTTTAATTCTTGAGACGCTCGAATAGTCTTAGCATCCATAACTGCCCCAGCATTTTCAGCCGCTTCTGCCCAAAGACGAAAACCTTCACCGCCATTGGCCAACAATGGAATCAGCAAACTTGCTTCATCAGCGATTGATTCAATATAAAAAATCATTTCTGATTGGCTTAAGTTTGCTTTCTCCATGGCATCATACATTGACTGTAATGCCTGCGGGCCACTAAACTCACGCATCGCTTCAGCGGTCAGTCCGATTTGCGGCGCAACATTATCAAAGAAATCTTGTAGCTCGCCGCCACCCGTCGTCAAAAAATCGCCGACTTTATCCTGGGTATCTTTGAATATATCCCCAAGCTTGTCTTGCTCGATACCCATCGCTTTTGCTGCAAAAGTATACTTCTGAATAGCCACAGCTGAGGTATTCGCAATTTGTGCCGTTCTAACTAAGGAATTTGCAAGTTCGTATTGGTCTTTTACCAAAAAAACAACAGCGGTTGAAACAGCACCGATTGCCGCATTTGCCATGCCAAACCCAGCTTTAACTTTTGCACCCATTTCGAGCGCATTTGCTCTAATATCTGCCATTGAGCTACTCGCTTGTGAGCGAGCATCCGCCATACCTTGTGTAAATCTTGCGGTGTTCGCTGTAAGCAAGATTTGCGCTTGGGCAATAACTGTAGACATGGCAAATTCCTTGATAATGGTTTAGGGTATTTCTATATTTTGCGCCTTAGCAAAGTACTGAGCCATTGCTTCAGCTTGTTGTTGGTACCGTAATTTTTCTTCCTCAGCTGCTTGCCGATCCATTTCCTCATCGGTTGTGGGATTGGGGTCAACCAATAGAAAGTCGCTTAGTTTTGTCTCGTCAGTGCCGATTTGTGCATCAATAAGCCTTGCAAAATTAGCATCGAGTCGATAGCCGCCAATAGGGTCTAGTTTGTCATAAGCAATCCAGTCAACCAGTTCCTCTTCAGTCAATGACTGCTTAAGCTGCAAGACTGTCATGCCTAAATGACCAGCTAACTTAAACAAAAACCTCGTTACGTACGAGGCTCTGAGTTTTTTTCCGCTGCTTCTACTGTCTCTGGCTTACCAGCTTCAGAAAACTTTTTAAAAGCCGATTCAAAAATCTCGCTAGGTAAGTTTGCCAACGAGGGGATATCAGATCCATCAAAGATTGGCTTGCCTTTTTCATCAACAGCAATCATAGTCAACGACGTGGCATTACCCATACCTTCTTCAGATTCAGAGATTTTTTTATAATAGTTTTCTTTTTCACCAATCGTCATACGTTTGATAAAAAACTTTTGACCGGTCACTGGGCAAGTGTGAGCGACTGGCGCTAAAGCAGCAGCGGTGGCAAATGCCAAGATTGAGGTTTTAACAGACATACATTTTCCTTGAATGCTTAATGTGAATAGTTTGGTAGAAAATTAAATGAGGTTATAGGGGTTTTATGGCGCCACAGGAATGTCAATTGGCTTGCTTGAAATGTTGATTCTGCCTTTTTGACGTAGTTTCTTTTTAGGATCTGGCGTTGGTGTCAACTCAGTAATACGACCTTTAAACTGTTTGCTCAAAGATGGCGCCTGCGTAAACTTATAACGCCAGGTCAGCTCAGTATTATTTTCATAAGCTGTTTTCAGCTTAATGTGCTCCGGGTCATTCTCGACATGCACATACTCAAAGTCGATTTCACTGCCCTCAAAGAAGTCGATTGGCTCTTCAACTTTGATATGATCATCGGTTGATGTGGTCTCATCGACAACTTTCTTGTGTGACGGCGGTTGCGCTGATTGCAGTTTAGGGATTTTCTTGAACACAGTACCGTCAGACGAGTATTCAAGTGTGTAAAAGCTATCGCTAGAGTCAGCCATAGTAAGCTCCTATTTAAGCGGTGGTTGATGTAATGAAAAATTAAGAAGTCCAAAATTCAAAATCTAGCGAGTAACGTGCCAGATTATCGGTGCTTTCGTCATTCATATAGCGCTTGGCAACATGCTGACAAGGTAGTTTTGATTTGAGCGCTGCCACGACTTGTCGAACCAGCGGTTTACATTGCGATTTGGTATTGTGATAAACATCGATTTGTACCCGAGTCCAGTCCTCGCCGAGATATTCATCAAGTGATTCATCGGGGTCGGCATCAATTTCAGAAAAAACAATATAAGGCGCTTGTAATGTTTTGCCGTCAGCTTGCTCAGGTACTTTGTTTGGATAGGCTTTTTTATTTACCAAGGGCGCTAGAGTTGGATAAAGTATTTCGTAAGCATCCATGGCTTTTATTCCGCATTATTAATTGCTTGCTGACTTTCAATATTTTGAGCCAGTTTTGTTTTAAATCGCTGAATTGCTTCTTCTCGCTTTGTGTCAAAAGCGGGCCTTAGGTAAGGTGTTGGTGTTGAATGCTGTGTGCCAAATTCCACAAAGTGCCAGTACCGTGGGTATAATTTTTGTTTTGTACCTTTGCCAATGTAGATTGCTTGACCTGCTGATGCTTCAAGCTTTTCAAGCTCTCGTTTTTTGAGTTTACGACGGCGTATGGCGGACTTCAATAATCCTGGTTGTACTTCAACATATTCATTACCATATTTCATTTCATGCGGCTCTGGCGCAACAGCGGCTAAGCGCTTTACTTCTTTAACAATCGGCGATGTGGCATAGCTGATAGCGCTATCAAGTGCTTTTTTTGCAACTTTATCAGTAAATGCCGATAACGCCTGGTCCATCTCCGCCAAGCCTTCAATTTGGATTTCAACATCAACGGTCATTTTCCACACTCGCCAGCATCAAGGTTAAGTATTCCAAGCCAGATTCAGCATCAGGTAATGGATCACCATCGATGACATAGGTTTTTTCACGATACAACACACGCATGCTACTATTAATATCATCACGATAACGGATAACACAGCGAGCGACAGTTTTATTACCCGCCGCTTGTGCCTCCATCACGCTTTTGACAGATAATGGTGTAAAATTTGCCCAAAGCGTGGTAAAAGTCTGCCATTCATTGACAGTTTCACCCATTTCATTGACGGGAAGGATTTCACCCATTTCATTGACTGCAGGTGCACCCGTGGCACTGGTATCGGTTACAGTTTTTTGGCTTAAAATAGTAACACGGTGGCGTAACTTGCCAGCAGACAAACCCATTTAAATCCCCATAATCCGAAACGGTTGTAAATGATGTTTAGCAGCCATCGGCAACTCAGCCACAGTACCTTCGACGGTATTTTCACGGTTTTTGTATAAATCGCCCAAAATCAGTAAAATGCCAATTTCAATGGCGGGGTTGATGATAATACCAAGTATCGCCATGCCTGCATTAGTACTGTCATAATCAGCCTGTTGCACTTTCAGCTCTGCGAGTTTTGGATGATACACGCCCGCCAAAACATCTTTTAAAATTTGTTCGGTACTATTCAAGACATCTTCTGCATCGATTTTAGCTTGATACCAAGCCTCAAGCGTTGCATAGATACGCCGATTCATAAACTGTTCAGCCGATGCAATCGCAGAATCTAGCTTACGCTGAACCTGGTCTTTATCGGCTTCATCAGCGTATAAATGTTGCATTGCAACTTCAATTGGTATCACGCTCATAATTTACCTATTCTGCTTTGGTTTCTTCTGCTGCCTTGGCAACAGTTTTACTGGTCGTTGCCTTGGTTGTGGGCTTGTTTGTTGTGGCGGGTACTTCTGCTTCAGGTTCTGTTGCGTCCACGGCATCATCGCCAGCTGCTTTGAATTCTTTTTCGTCGGTTTCTTCGACGTAGCCTTTGGTTAGAAGCTCTTTACCGTGGACATCATTCACTTGCATGACCACGCCAGCGGCAATCACTTGTGAACCAAACATCAAAGGTCGCATGGGTTTTACAAACATAGTTTTTCTCCAAATAAAAAATGCAACGACTGTTACACCGCTGCATTTTTAGGATTAATTAAGGATTTTGTTGCAAAAACTAGAAATTACACATTAAGCGTTGCTAATGCCGCTGCAAAATCACCATAGATAAATGCTTCAGGACGTTTGACAGCGAGTGCCAAACGCTCTTCACAGCGAATGGTAATCATGTTCTTTTCAAAGTCGTCCGCATTTTCGGTCGAGATAACCACGTTGGCATCTTCACGGTCAAACAGCTGAGCACCGTAGGCAAATGAACCCGTCAAGAATTTACCCTTAAACGCAGGTAAATCGGTATCAACCACAGGCAAACTCCAAAGTGTAGGACCTGCCAAGCCCATTGGATTTGCCAAAATGTAGTTGCCTTGGCTGTTTTTGGTCATTTCAATCTTACACCACTCAATCATATCCATGACGGTACCCGTGGCAGGCAGACGAGCCAACGCACATTGCAACATCGCCAAGCGGATGATATCAATATTGGTCGCTTTGTCTTCAGGATTGAAAGGTGCAGAAAATTTGGTGGCTTGTGGGATAATACCCGTCAAGTTTGCATCCAAGCCATTACCAAATAGGATTTGGTCTTCTTCGGCTTGTTTTAGACCAAAGCGCATTTCAGCATCGATGGTTGATGCCAATTGTGAGAAGTCATCCAAGATTTGCTTAGACGCCTTAAACAAGTGAGCAATTGTCGCCACAGGCGTAATTTTACTGGCAAAGGTAATATCACTGTAAGGCTTGGTGGTATTCTCTTTGACAGCAGTAGCACGGTTGGTAAAGCCAGTCTGTTGCACCCAGAAAATCGCATTGCTTTGTGTGCGACCAGGGGAAATCAAATCACGAATAAACAAACGGCGACCTGGCATACGGTCAACACCTGGAATGCGAGTTGGCTCAATAATGCCACTTGGCAAGTCAGGCGAAGTCAAAGCGCCTTGTACACTAAAGCGGTGACGTTGACCTTGTTCGAGATTGGCACGGATGTCTTTGATACGGTCGGAATTATCAACTACCATTTGACCTGGTGTTTTGATAGATTCAGGTGTACCACCATTATTACCACGGGCAAATAATTGCACAGCTTCACCAAGTTCAGCTTGCAGGGCGTTTTGAGCAACAGACAAAGCGTTAAACTCAGTCAATGCCTTATCGACTTCATCTTTGGTTTTTTGGGATAGTTCGCCAGCGTTTTTTGCTTCTTTTAGGGCGTTTTCAGCCTTAGGTAGCAAATCTTCATTGGCTTTCTTCAGGTTATCATTTACCTGCTTCAGCAGTTCACTTACGTTGGTATCGTCTGCCATGATTGACTCCTAAAATGACAAAACCCGCTCGATGGCGGGTATGGATGGTTAAAAATAGATTAAGTGGTTAGCTGTTTTAGTTTTGCGGCAGTCGCTCGCAAATCACTCAGCACATCTTCTGGGACAGTAGCGTTTTGCGTACTGGTTGTGGTAGCGTTTTGCGTACCTAATTTAAGCTCGTTGAACAATGCACGGCGTTCGCTGCGTGGAATGCCTTGCATTGCCATAATCGTGTCAATGCGTTTGGCGGCATTGGCGGCGTTATCCGACTGATTGCTGTCTGTGGTTGTCACACTATCCGATGGTAGATAACCATCGGCAAAGCCAGTTTCCATCGCTTTTTTACCTGTAATCCACGTTTCAGCATCCATTTGGTCAGCGATTTCACCCACGTCGATGCCCGTGCGAATATGGTAAATATCGGCTATCGTTTCATCGACTTGAGCTAAAAAATCAGCGACTTCAAGCAAATCATTGCGATTACCCGCCGACCACGTCCAAGCGTTATGAATCATAAAAAATCCTGCTCGAGCGATTTGGATTTCATCCGCCGCCATGGCGATAAACGAAGCCGCTGAAGCAGCAACACCGAGAATTTTTACCGTCACCTTGCCAGCGTGTTCACGGAGCAAGTTATAAATTGCCAAGCCTTCAAACACATCGCCGCCAGGGGAATTGATGTTAATTATCACATCATTGTTTGAACCAATGCGTTTTAACGCTTTTTGGATATTGGTTGCGGTTGCACCCTCGCCAGTCCACCAGTCATAGCCGATAATATCCAAGATATTAATCACATTGTCCTGTTCACCATCGCTCGAGGCTCGGATATTTCTATCCCAATGTTGCATTGCCTTGGCAGAGATTTCAGTATTTGCCTGTGGTTTTTTATACTCAGGGGCTTTGGGCACTTGATTATTTTTGCTCATTTGCGATTCCATAGTTTTGACCGACTTTATCGACACCAATCAATGCCGCTTGTACCGTGTAGATATCACCGCCTTCAATTGGCGGTAAATTTTCAAGCCGTCGTACTTCGTTACGGCTCATCCAGCCATTATTCAGGGCGCTGTTGTAGTATTCTCCGCGGCTATTGCTATCCGCTCGTAACAAGCCTTCGACAGCAAATTCAATCTTGATGATATCTCGTTCAGCGGGTTTTAACAGATCCTTCATTAGCTGCTGTTCAATATTGACCAGTAGCGGACGAAAGGTGTATTTCAGCGTATTCATATCTTGGGCTTCAGCCGATGATGCCCAACTGCTTGCCTTGTCCATGTGCCCAATCATGTAAGGGGCAACCCGAAACCAACGGCAAATTTCTTCGACACTAAATGACCGAGTTTCAAGCAGCTGCGATGCTTCAGGGTTTAAACTGATGTTCTGGTACTTCATGCCTGCCTCGAGCACCATCAGCTTACCGGCATTTTCACTTGAGGCATAAGCACTCATACTATCGCCAAGTACTTTACGCTGTTCAGGTTTTAAAAGTGTGTCGGTACTCAATACCCCCGATAATTGCATACCTTTCTTAAAGAACTTGCCCGCCGACTGTTCCGCCGCCATTGCATTGCCCATCGTTTCCCGACCTTGCAAAATCGGTGATAATCCAACCACATCATCCACGCCAAATCCCCGAATGTGAATCATCCTGTCTTCAGAGATAATGCGTTGTTTACCGTCTTTGGTGACAATGTATTCTAATGCCCCCGTATCAGGGTTTCGGCGTGGATTTACATATTGTGGCAATAATGGGTTAAGAGACTTAATGCTGTTTCCGACAAAGATTTTTTCGGTGTACGAATTGCCCCGCATACAAATACTGGCAACCATAATCAGAAAGAAACGGCTTGAGGTATATTCTGCGTGTGGTGATTGGGTCAACAGCCAATGTAAGGGGTGGGTTTTATCGATGATACGAGTGCCATCTTTTTGTGTACGATAAATACGGACTGGCAATGTTGATACGGTCTCGCTCAAAAAACGCACACACGCCCAAACGGTTGATAGTTGTAGGGCAGAATCTACTGTCACCCGTTGACCACTACTGCTATTGCCAAGCCCCATCAATTGAGCGACTTGAGTAGCTGAAAGATTGGTAATCTCTGGCGAAATTCCCATCCATTCTAAAATTGCAGCCCGAATTGGACCTATTTTATGTTTCATAAGCCCACCATAATCGTGTTATTAATGTATTCGTCTAGGTCATCGCTACCGCTACGGTCATGCACCATCGCTCGACCCAATGCCATGATAAGGGCTACCACGCCATCAATCTTATTTTCGGCACGTTCTTTGTTCGGATAAATATTTTCTTTTTTATCCATCTGAGCAACCACGTTTGACATCATCCAAGTTAAAATCGGGCAATCACCATGAGCTAATAACTTTTTAAGGACTTTGGCTTCAAGTTCTTTCATTGGCTCAGACATGTTTTGCACGGTATGACGCATTTCGACCATTTCCATGCCTTCTTTTTCCATGTCTTGTGCTAATTGGGTCGCTTGCCATGGGTCATAAGCGACTTCTTTAACATCAAAACGCCCTGCAAATTCTCGCAAATCATCTTTAACCACATCAAAATCGACCACTTCGCCCATTGTCAATGTCAACAAACCTTCTGTATCCCATTGCTGATAACGCTCAAAATTGACATCTAACGCCTCTAGCACCCTAATATCTGGTAGATAATAGCGAGCATGGACGTGATAAAACGGGTCGTCATCTGTTGTAGGCGGAAAGAGTAAAATGGTCGCCACAAGGTCAATTTTGGTCGCCAAATCAAGTCCGATATAGCAAGGACGACCTTCTAGCTCGTGTAATGGCTTACGCTCTGGGGCAAGTTTCCACTTCGCCATGTTCATCCAGGCATTTTTCGCACCGATCCATTCATTTAAGTGTTTGGTGCGAAAGACTGCTTGCTTTGATGTTGATTGCTTGGCATCACGTTGACGAGCTTTAAGAAACTCTCCACTGACAGAAACATCATAATTTGGATTAGCTTTTTGCAAAGCGATATCACTGGTCCAGTCGTCTTCCACGTCTTTGCCAAACAAAATCGCCCAAAGGTCTGGTGTATCAAGCGTGCCTTCAAGCATTTTTTCGGCATCCCGCACCATCAGGTAACATGGGCCGCCGATGTTACTGCCCGCCGTTGTGATAACGAGCATCACAGGCTCTTCACGAGCCCCCATACCTGTTTCCATCGTGTCATACAGAGCATCATCTTTATGTTCGTGATATTCATCGACAATGGCACACGATGGACTTGCACCATCACCAGGATTACCAATCACAGGCTCAAAGCGACTGCCATCGGACAATCGGCTCATATTTGAGGCATTTACCTCAACGGCGTAATATTCTTTGAGTTCAGGTGTTCGCTCAACCATCAATTTAGCTGGGCGAAATACTTCCCACGCCTGTTTCTCGGTGGTCGCACCGCTATAGACTTCCGCTCCAAACTCACCGTCAGCGACAAACATATAAACGCCCAAGCCTGCAGCGATTGCCGACTTGCCATTTTTACGACAGACGAAAATAAGGATTTTGGTGTAACGGCGTTTGTTATCTTTCTTTTTTGACCAGCCAAAAGGAATGCAACAGGCGAAAATCTGCCACGGTTCAAGCGTGATTTTCTCGCCATTCGCCGCCCACTTGCCTTTAGTGTGGGGCAATAACTGGATAAATTTAGCAACCTTCTCGGCTTTAGCGACATTGAATTTGTAAGGGAAATCTTTGTTTTTTGCTTTGGCTTTATCGTCGATATGCCTTTGACAAGCCAGTTTTATCCATTTGTTGGCGACAATCTTGCCCGCAACCACGTCACGGGCATATTTTTCAGCCTTTGCGACGTTGGGATATTTGGACATAATTTATAAATCTGATTCTAAGGCAGCAAATGCGTTTGTCTTTTGTTCTTTGCCCGCCGACCCAGTGAGCCTTGCCCGACTCGATGGGTCGAGCCCAAGCAAGCTGCCAAATTGCATCATTTGTTTTTTGGCTTCATTGATGGCAGTTAACGCAGGGTTTTTAGACAGACTTCCCATCGCACTCATCACCAAAATACCATGCTCATCAACCGCCGCTTCCGCTTCTCGCCATCGAGCATACGCCATACAAAACGATTCGACATTGTGCAAATCGGCAACCGTCAAAATCTTATTGGCAATCAGCTCTGGCATAATCGTCTGCCACATGGTTGTCGCCAAATCATTCAACCATTCTGGCGGTTCAGCACCCATTAACTCAGTAAATTTTGGCTCGTCTTCCTTGAGCTTACGTTTGCCAGGATTACCCTGTAATTTCTTAATGGCTGTTGGTTTAGGCTTGCGACCACGCCCTGAAACTGTCGCAACACCGCCCATTTAAGTATTCCTTAATTAACTTTTAACTTTGAAGTTCAAACTTTTAATTTCGCGGTCGTAAAAATTTAGGGAGGGGGGCGGTCACCAAGGGCTCACCCTCTGAAGACTTGCCCCACCCCTGCCCCTGCCTGAGATTCGGCTTGTGTTTTGGCTTGGTGACATGCCTTACAGAGCGATTGGAGGTTGTCATCATCGTCCGTGCCACCGCTTGCCTTGTTGACGATGTGGTCAACGTCGGTGGCTGGCGTGATGCGTCCTTTGGCTTTGCATGCTTGGCATAGATACCCATCGCGCTCGAGTACTTGCGCACGTAGCTTACGCCAAGCGTGACCATAGCCACGTTCTGTTGTATTGCCTTTGGTTTGTTGCGTTTTCTGCCAGCCATATCGCTTGTTGGCATGGTCGTCACAGTAGCCCTTTTGCAGTCGGCTTGTGACTAAGTTTGGACAGCCAGTTTGGCGGCATGGTGTGCTTGGCATAGGCTTATCCAATAAAAAAGCCCCATACTTGCAAGTGTGCGTGGGGCGTGAAGATTTAGGCAACAAAAAAGGCGGTGAGAATTAACTCATCGCCTTATTTACTATTATTTGACTGTAGCAAAATGATACCTCACAGTGCGGTATGGGTCAAGTAACATTCCACGCTTTTTTCAAAATATCTAGTGAGCGTTGCTTTAAATCATCCACAACTACCAAATCTGCTTCATCATGTTCATCTACGATTCTATCCATCACTGTTCTGTCAAAGTCACTTGCATCAAACTTCCAAGCACTTATAAACCGCATTGGTTCAGTTTCATTTGCTAAAACCATAGCTTGTTTACAACGACGAATGACCTCATAGTTTATACGATTACTTAGCTCAACTGATAACGTTGCTCCATTGTCATCGCTTACACCAAATTCATCCATAACCTGTTTTGCGATTATACCTACCTTTTTATATTCATCTTCTCTGTTTTCATCGGTTGGGAAAATAACGATAGCAAGCATGTATTCATTTTTGCCATTTAATTTGGCATAAACAACATGACGATTTTCATATTCTTGAGTTTGCTTATTCTGCACTCTAGTCCAAGTTGTCAAAGAGTGATCTACAGTTCCACCCATAATTTGTAATGCTTCTTGAAATGATAAGCCGTGTTTCAAGATATTCGCTCCATTTTTTCGTGGGTCATATTGTCTCGAAGAATGGTCATAACTATATAAGTTATGCTCACTGATATTTAGCTTTAAATATTTTTTCTTATCATTCCTTAATATAGCATACACAATAGCTCTGGCTATATCATTATCATATGAATTGACACCGAGTGTATCTAATTCTGAAAATACTTTATCAATATGTACTTTACACATATCTTTATCTATATCCAGCGGATTGATAAATTTTAGAGCCCTATTCTTAATTGTTGCTTCGTTGCTTAGTCTGATTTTGGTTTTAATAAAATTAACAAGCATTCGTGTTTCAGCAACTTCCTCTTCCCAAGTTCTTAAATTTCTCATGATTATTCTCCTTTGATTCTCGCCTGCCAATTGGCAGACAAAAGGTTATCGACATCCACGCCCAATCCATATTCATGATTGATTAGTTTGGCATTGGTGACGTTCCATGCAAAGATACTGCTGATTTCTCGTGTTAGATTTGGGTTGAGCATGGCGAGCGGTTGTTTGACTGCGTTGAACCATGCCGTGGTGATACAGGCGTGTGTTACCAGTCCTTTTAAATTGGCGGTGTTAGTGGCTGGCGTGGTTGGTTGCAATTGTAGTATGAGCTGATAGACATAGCCTGTTGCTTCAGCGAGTGTGTCTAGCGGGATTTGGTCGATGTGGTCAACTTGGTAGCGGTCAGCGACAAAACGATATGCGTCACTGATTAGCATATTACCAACTGCGAGGCGGTCGCACGCCTGCCGTAATGGTGTACGGTCGTATGATGTGGATTTGGTTTCACGGTCAAGTATATCGAGTACCCAAATTCTAAACTTTTTGGCAATAGCGGTGCGGGCAAACATGGCGATAAGGTGACAACCACGAAGTGAGAATATCCGCATACCCAAATTGGGTAGCTGAGGATTTTTAATAATCGTAGTCATCTTTTCACTAAATTCATCAGCGTTACGATTGTAGATTTTAGCAACTGCATTCTCCTGAGAATAGCCCAATGCTTTTGCTAATTCGGAAGATGATAACCAAGTTTGATTATTTTTGATGATAGGCGTTAAAGCCATACCTTGAAAGGTTAATGCGTTCACGATGAACTCCTATGTGTTTTTTCGATTTGAAAGCACCAAGAAATAGGGTGCCAAGAGGCTCGAAACTGCACATAGACAGCGGGTAGTTTTTCCCTTGCGGGTATTTTATGGCTACCGCCCTCTCGACATAAATGGTTCACAACAACGCAAGCATGATAAGAGTTTGCCAAATTTTAGGCATAAAAAATCCACTGGATTATCGTAAGTGGGTAACGCTATGTGTGAGTTTTCGAGGCTCTAAAATCATCATAGCGTAAAAGACTCACTTGCTCAAGCGTTATTTTTTAGTTATTGACTAACTGTTATCTTCCAAAAAATTGAACAATGACCATCAATGCAAGCCAGCCAAAACTTAGTATGCGTGAAATCTCGCTATGACCTTTGCGAAGTGTAAACCATGCGAATATATAAGGCATTATAAAGATGCCCAAACCAAGCAACAATGATACCTTTCGCACTTCATAACCTTGTTGAGACAAGTATTGGCTTTGGGTGTTGACTGGTATGTTATTCGGTCTTGGTGGACTTGCAACACGCCTTCTACCACCTAACTTAGTTGAATATGACAAGCCAGTACCAGGAATGCCAACGTTAGCTCTTGCACCTTTTCTGCCAACGTTAACGCTCGCACCACGCCTGCCTACAGAAACACTTGATACACCTTTTTTGCCAATATTCACTCTTACGCCTGGGGCGATTTTAATGCTTTTTCTAAAATTGAAGCCCATGTATACCCTCTTCTAACATCCTTTTTTATCAGTCTTAGCAAGAGTCATCTTATTATTCTTGCCATCACAAGTAACTGTTGTTGAACCATCATTAGCACAATATTTTACACTTGAAAGTGTATCGGTTTTTTCAACCTCAACAACTTTATTATTTTTGCCAAGTTGTTGAGTGTAAACTTCTTGTAGCTTTAAACAGGTTTGAAAATCCATAGTTTTGGTCTTTTTATAATTAGGGTCAGACCTAATCTCTTCCATATTTGGATTAAATTTCTCCTGTTCAACTCCCGATGTTACTTCTTGTGCTACTGGTTTTGGCGTTGGTTGTGTTGAGGTATTTGCACTTTTAAAAATTGCAAAAAGAAATGGCAGACCAAACAATACGGCAAAGAACCAAGTCAACATAGATGTCTTTTTAATTCTCGCCCCACAGTTTGGACATTGCGTTGCATTCTTGCTGATTTGATGTCCACAGTCTTTACAGTTAGTCAGTTTTGCCATGATTGTTCCCTTTAGTCAAATATGGTTCATCTTATAACTAAAGCAACAATCTAGCAATAAAAAGCCCACCTTAAAAAAGATGGGCTTGTTTCAAAAACTTAAATTCAAGAATGACATAAGTTTTTGCTAAATTTTTAAAGAATTTGAAATTATCCTTCGATAAGGTCTTTCTCCGCTAAAGTGGCTAAATAACTGCTACGGCTTTTGTAGCGTTCTTTATTACTGGCAACACGTTCATCGATTAGATGGATCAGCCTTTTGGGTAATGTGACATTGACTTTCTCAGTAGCACCCAGATATCTGCTAACATCTACAGGTACTAAAGCCCAAGTCATACCTTCATATTCAGGGTTATCAATATGATGGTCAATGGTTTTAGCTAGAGGGATTTCCTCACCATCTTCAACTAATCCCTCGAGGTGAAGGGTAATAGCTTCAATAGCATTATCGAAAATATCTTGGTAATTATCGGCTGCACTGAAACAACCTGGTACGTCGGGTACAATAACTCCATGTGCAGTGTCGATATTCCCACGCTCAATAGCGATTGGAAACAACATGCTTAGCTCCTAGTGGTTGATTGAATAAAAAACATAGATGCGAAAGTACCAAGCATAACGACCTTTCCTAAGGGTGTTATACTTTATAACTTTGAAAAAACTGGGTTACTTTAACCCAGCTTGTTTCAAAATGCTCTCAATAGTTTTCTTAGGAAGGTCTTTCTTTGGGTGGGGAATTGTAACCCTACCTTTTTTAGTAGGATGTTTGTACTGTCGGTGACTACCTTTCGTACATACATAATACCAACCATCCTCTTGTACTATCTTAACGAGCTGGCTACTCTGCATAAATGCCTCGCTGGTGGTTAAGATGGAGTTATTATACCCCTAGGGTTATAAACATTCAATAACCCTAGGGTTATTTTTTTAGATTGTTCTTATACTTCGTGATATCATCCTCAATCTTGCCCGCCAAATCCGCCAAAACATCCATCATGAGCCGCTGATATCCAAGCAACTGATTGCTATAAGTACGGTCATTGATATCGACTTCACCAAATAGCAACCGCCCCAATGCTGTGTTCAAATCCCATAGATTGAAAAACGTATTATCCAGCACCATGCCTGCAATACGATAAGACGCTTCATCAATACCATATTTACAGCCTTTGGGCATTGCCTTGTTGTCCGCTCGACACTGTGCCGCCATCTTGCCCGCCAAGTAAAGCTTGATAACCTCGTACTGCTCAGGGTCATATCCCCAGACCAACAGATGAGCCATCGCACGGGCGGGCGTGGACTTAATCATAGCAATAGCAGCACAACGGTCTTCCCAATTCACCTCGGGCACGTCGCCACCACGACCAATGTCAAACTTAATGGTCTTAGCATGTATAGTGGATTCTAGCCATTCAATGGCAGGGGTATTTAAGATTGGATGCGTGCCCCAGCGTTTTTCGATGATTTTACCAATACGTTTTGTGATAATTTCGCTCAATTATTTATCCTCAAATTTTCCAGTATTTTTCGCCAGTTTTGCCGTAATAATATTTTTCAATTCTAAGCTGTTGAATCTCTTTGGTGATACCAAACCGCAAACGGCAAGACAGACACATATTTTCAACTTTCAACCAATATTCATCGGGCTCACATCGAGCATTGCACGGAAAACATCGTGGTCTTTGGTCAATTGTCATCATTGGCTTTAATTTCCGAAGGCTTTGACGGTATCTTGACCATGCCTTTACTAATTAGCCGATGATATTTCCATGTCATCAATCCCGCATCACGGGCATGTTCACTGGTACGTTTTCCATGCCAGCCTGTCATATCTTTAAAATCTTTCTCAGTGCGTTTGGTAAGCCCTGCGAGATGGGCGGGCGGGACGAGAATATAAGGTAAATCGTGATACTCGCAAAACTCTTGCCAAATCGCCCCATCACGGCTCACAGAACCCGCTCCTTTTAGGCGTTCTTTGCCTACGTTTGGCGGTAGCCATTTGCGTTTGCGGGCGTCTTCAATACAAACGACAAAATCAGTGGCAAACTGGGAGCGATATTCTAAGACTTTTGCCATCGCTGAGATAATGCCATGTGTCGCCAATTCGATAGTAATACCGTCTTTGTTGACTGCAAAACCTGTGTTGGTACCTGTGTCAATTCCTATGATTATCATTTAAGACATACTCTCTCTTATCAAATCGCCCATATCATGACCAATGGCAACACCATTGTTGCCAAAGTCGCTTCGCACCCAATCAAAGAACGCATCTTGACCTGGGTTTCTATCATTGAATCTTATCTTGCCACTCCATAGCTTTTGACGGGTTGCTGGGTCTTCACAAGGATGCAATGCGAAAACTTCATGCCCTTTGGTTGTAATAGCTTTCATGCAACCTGCCTTGCTTTCTGTGAGTCAAACCAAGCTGTGACAATGTCTTTGCTAACTTGGCTGTAATCAAAATTCGCCCAGTCAGTTTCACGCATAATACGGTTGTGGGTTTCGTCCAATGTCTCACCAGCCAAGCGACTTACGTTAACAAAATACCAAGACTGTTTTTGCCCCATTTTTGGGAACAGCGGTTTTGCTAAGCCGTTGCAGGGTATGGTTTGACTTGGGTCAATGGCGGGCGTGGCAATTAGTACATTTTGAGCAATTGGCTGTTGGGTGATTTTTTCCCGTTTTATCCAAGCGACAAGGCGGTCGATACGGATTTGTTCGGTTGCCAAGTGTTTGTTTTCGCTGATTTCGAGATTTTCAAAGTGAGCCTTGAATTTTGGCAAAACTTGGTCATAAGCCGCTTGAGTAAATACGCCTGTGAAGTCGTTATCTAGCAAGATACTCCGCAGTTGGTCAAGGCTTGGGGCTTGCCAGTGGACGATAGATTTTGATACAAAATTCTGATTGCTAAGATTTTGATTATCCGTGTTTTGGTTTTCCAAATTTTCAAAATCCTGTGCGTGTGGCGTTTGGATTCCTGCCAGTGGTTCATCTGCGAAATTTTGGCTCTCACTCTCTGAAGTAATCTTTGTAGTATTCTCTGAAGTAATCTTTGTATATAACGATTCTTGATTTTCGAGTGTTGCCAATCCTGTTTTTTCAGATTCCCCATTCTTGATTTTTCGGATTGGGGAATCTTGATTTTTCGGATTGGCGGTTACTGGTTTTTCTGATTCGCCATTCTGTGCCAAAAATTCGCCATACAATTTGTCAAAAGTATCAACATTGAATAGATAGTAAATGCGATGTTCTAGGCGTTTATGTGTTTTGCTAATCAAGCCTAGCGTTTCGAGTCGATTGGATAGCTTTAGCACTTTGTCCGCTTTAAAACGGTAAAGTTGATAAAATTCATCGTTGCTACGATAGACACCCAGTGGATTGTCGGTTTTGTCGCTCCAGTACATGATATGGCTTAACATGACAGCAAGTTCCATGTCATCAAGCATGTCAATCAATCCTTGATGGACAACATGGGGTGTACCTAGTGCTTGGATTGTTTTGTAATGACTCATCACGCTACCTCTTTTGATTTGAGCATTTTGGCAATGTGAGCAATGCCCTTGGGCGTAAACCTGACCGTCGGAGCAGAGCGGTCACGCCCGTCCCCGCCGATGAATGTATTCATTTTCTCGGTCATCATGCCTTGGCTGATACGGTGCTGGTAAGCGTGTAGTACGCCATGCTCATCACGGAATAAAAATCGACTGCTGACAGGCTTATTGATATCCAAGCACCATTCGACAAATTTGTTTTGACCCAATCCGACCACCTTGCCAGCCTCACGAATACCCAATGAGCCTTTTGCATGGCTAATCGTTTTTAAGGCTTCAGCTTGTGGCTTGAGTTCGGCAACTTGGGCGATGGCGAATTGTTGCTTTTCGACCGCATCTGCCCATGCTCGGGCAGCTTCAACAGGATTGGCAAAATTTGGCAAGGCGGGTGATTTATTTTGCTGTTCTAGCTGTTGCCAACGCTGAATAATGCGATAGCGTAAAACAGCCGAGTAACCAGACACCAACGTAAGCGTTAAGTCTTTGTCTAATAAAAACTCTCTATATGTCTGACCGTTCTGCGGGTGTGTCCAAAAGTGGGCATACCCTGTTTCATCAATATTAAGCTGCTCAAACATGACTTGGATATCACGAACGACGTGCTTGTGTTCTTTGTCGCAAAGTTTGGCGATTTCTCGGCTTGACATTGTTTGTGCCGTTTGGTTTAATATCGCTAAGTTATTCATTGGTTACATCTCCTAGTAATTAATACGAAAACCCAAGTGATGGCAGTTACTTGGGTTTTTTCACGCGTGTTTAATCGTGCACCCTGTTCGATTTTTGTCTTACCACGTCTTTGGCAACATACAGACCATTCATCAAAAAGACATGGTTGTCAGCATCAGCGCTGATAATGTGACGCTGGGCTTTGTTGTCAGTCATGATGGTATCGTGACAGCATGCGCCATCTGTTTTGTTGCAATCGTTGCAAACTTGGTTGGTTGACTGAGTCATTGGCTTCTCCTTTTGCTCAATATTAACGCTTAAGACGTATTGAGCGGCTGATTTGGTCATTATTCACCTAGCAATTGAATGAATTTTTGCAGTTCGGCAATTGCATCACTGGCACTGGCTTTGAGGGCCTTAATGTCATTGCGGCATAGTTCGCCGTCAGCTTTACGTGCGTAGAAGTCAGCGCAAGCATAGCCTTGCTTGGCCGTGGCGCACATGAATACATCGGTTAAAAGCTCAAGCGTAGCCGCCTCGTGCTCGCCCGCCGTATCTGGTAGCTTGACGAATACACCGCCTAATTGAGTGGCCATGGCTTTAATGATGCCGTGGTCATTTGTTGCGCTCATGATCTGAAACGCTTCATCAAGTCGAAGGTGATTATTTGTATTATGGATATTGACTTTATTGCGAAGTACAGCGGGTGACATTCCAATTTGTGGCGCTAATCCTTCGCAGCCGCCGTGCTTTGGGTCATGTGCTATGCGGTGGGCTTCGTGTAGATATGTCATGCGTTTTTACCTTAATCGAATGTACTATTTTGGCGACAAGCGGTGTATAGTTTGGTTATGCGGTGAGATTGAGTTCTGGAATCAAGTCCTCAAAGCTCACCTCACAACCACAATTTTGAATAATGGTCTTTGCTAAAGCTGGTGAACATCCGCCATAGCCATAAGCAATTTGACGCAAATTGCCCAATGAAGTGCCACATTTTTCAGCGTATTTTTTGCGAGACAAACTATCCATGCTGTTAATCATTGAAATTAATGGCAATATTGGCTCTCGTTTCCTTTGACTTTGTTTTAGCATAATTTAGTACCAAGCTAATAATTAATGTAGTTTATTACTAAATTATAAGAGTTTCAAGTTTAGTTTTTTGCTTATTGACGCAGGTATGTATTTTTAGTTATAAACTAAATTACATTTTGAGAGGGTAAGCTAATGGATATTGTAGAAATTAGACGTCAAAACATGTTGTCATTAATCGGGGAATATAAAAGACAATCAGATTTTGCTGACGCTATCGGCAAACCCGCCTCTTATATAAGCCAAATCAAAAGGGGCGTAACACCAAAGGGGAAGGAAATTAGTATGGGCAAGGATTTTGCCCGAGAAATTGAATCTGCCTTGAATTTGCCACCTGGTTGGATGGACTTAGTACATACACCTGAAGCTGAAAATGCAGAACATATCATTGTCGGACAGCCAACCCAATATCCGCTCGTTAAGGTTGATTACCTTGATATGTGTGCCAGTTGTGGGAGTGGATATATTAACGAGGATTACCCAGAAGCCTTTACCCAGTCTTTCACGCTTGAGTTTTTACGGGCAAATGGACTACCAATCGATGGCAAAGGGCTTATTTTGATGCACGCCTGCGGTGAATCGATGGGTTATACCATTCCTCACGGCTCGGTTATTCTGGTCAACACCAATGAAGCGTTTTTTGACAGTCTGATAAGCAATAAAATCTATGTGTTTAATGCCAATGGCGAAATGATTTGCAAAAGGGCAATTAAGAATATTGATGGGACGGTGACGATAAAATCAGATAATAGCAATAAGGACTTATTCCCCGACTACCAGATCACCAAAGACAATTTTGAGCAGTATGCGATGTTTGGTAGGGTACGATATATATTTACTCAAACATAAACATAAAATAAAAGCGGAAAAGCCACCCCGCTTGAGAGTGGCTCGGAGTAGATTATGACTGATAAAATTTTGAAAGATGAAGCAAGTGTTGCTTATGACTTGATGAATGATATTTTGACAGCAGAAATAGCAAAGAATGGTGGTGGCTACCCCAAACAATACGAAGATAATCCTTGAC
>RRZU011255088.1_pt1 | contig 28147 bp, 27 predicted proteins | sample 2165561 | NCBI WGS metagenome assembly RRZU01 (sample SAMN10456909, study PRJNA506462) | wastewater metagenome | isolation source: wastewater sludge | place: USA: Moscow, Idaho | reverse complement strand
TCGAACTGCCCTTTGTTGATTGCTTGGTGGTATTCAGTTGCAGTTGCTACGTTATTGATAGTTGAACCACCAGATTGAACGTAATCAATGCCGTTTGCATCTGTACCTTTTATCGCTTCATTTGCAAGAATTACATTGGTGAAATCAATCTTACCTTCACTGTCACGACCGTATTTAACTGTTCCGTCCAGACCGTCTTTCACACCCGCAATTTCAAGATCAAGTTGACCTTTGTTGACTGCGTGATCAGCTTCGGTCGCATTTGCCACGTTGTCGATTACAGTACCGCCAGATTTAACAACCTGAACGTCTTTGTATTTATCGTCAGCAGCGATAACAGTTTGAGTGCCTTCAAGAACAGCTTTGTCAAAATTGATATTGCCGTTAGCATCACGCTCGTATTTAACCGCACCGTTGATGCCGTCAGTTAAACCCGCGATTGCAAAATCGAGTTGACCTTTGTTCACTGCATGATCGGCTTGGGTTGCGTTACCCACGTTTTCAATAACAGTACCAGTGCCTTCTTTAACTACAGAAACTTTGTATTTATCTTCTGTTTCTACAGTTGCTTTGGTTGCAAGTTCAACCAAAGAGAAGTCGTAAGTTTTTAAGCCTTTGTCATCAAGGACATTATTACCATCGGCATCTAAGATAGGTTTATATTTGACGTTACCTTTAGGGTCAATGTCATTTACCACGGCGGTCAACTGCTCTACGTTTACAGCATCGTTAGGATTAGCACCCGCAGCTACGCCAGTAATACGCATATTATTACCATTACTGCCAATGGCTAGTTGGTTAGTTGCAGTACCACCTATATAAAATGCTTCTTTAGTAAGGGTTTCTCCAGTAGACGTTACACCGCTACCTAGAGCGATATTGCCGGCAATAGCAGTGTTGTTGCGACCAATCGAAATACCTTCATAAACTGCATTGTTTTCTGTACCTAGTGCGATACCACCATTCATTGCAGTGTTTTTAGAACCGATAGCTACAGGGATGTAGTTGTGAGAGTTATCAAGGTACGCAGCAATATATGGAGTGCTTTCAATGCTTTCTGCGAGTTCTCCTTCACTCATATTTGGTAGAGCAAGCATATTGGTGGCTACTGTGTTGTCAGTACCAAGTGCAACAGTTTTTTCTCCGGTTGCAAGGTTATTGTGCCCAATTACACTCTGATCTTTGCCTTCAACGATGTTGCCTTGACCCGCAATAAGTAGACGATCACCACTCACAATATTATGAGAACCAACAATATCGCTGTTTTTTACTTTGCTTGGTATGTTTGGGAAAGCAGAAAAAAAGGCGTTAGCCTTCCGCAAATTTTCGATTAACACTTCACCCTCCATACCCTGAATATATTGATGGTTTAGTGGGATGTCGTCTCCGTCATTGTGGGGGAAATCTCTGGCTGAATAGTGCCAGTTATTGTTACCTATAATATTGGTGCGATCAGCAGTAATCATGTTTGCATTGCCGACTATCGAGCTATTATCACCGTTAAACTCGTTCATGTTACCAATCGTATTAACCGAATGACCTACAGTGATCATGTTTTCAGCACCGAATACGTTGGTTTTACCGCTTCGGTAGAAAATAGATTCATCATTAAATTCTAACCAATATCCATTGGTTTGAGAGTCAGGCAATGGTGCTGAAACGACATTGTTATCAAGACCAACGACGTTTGTTCCGTATAGACCAGCTATTTGGTTATTAGTACCGGCTATAAAACTCTTTGCATTACTTATGGTATTGTTACCTTCACCAATTACAGTCGTGATTTTATCATTGTTAGATGAATTGCTATTACCAAACATAGTAGCTTTGTAAGCTTGATCAACGCCGTTGTTTAGACCTACATTGATGTTTAGATTACCGTCTGTAGTGTTATGCTGCCCGAATACTGCGTTTCCATCACCTTCTGTTGTGTTAGAATGCCCAAATGTTGCGTTTACACTACCATTAATGCGGTTGCTTTGACCTACATTGACGGTGTGATAACCGTTTGTAGTGTTGGTGTTCCCGAATGTTGCGTTTATACCGCCTTGTGTAGTGTTGGAGTTCCCGAATGTTGCGTTTCCATCGCCTTGTGTAGTGTTAGAACGCCCGAATATTGCGTCTCCTGTACCATTAACGCTGTTGCTTAGACCTACATTGACTGTTTCATGTCCGTTTGTAGTGTTAGAACGCCCGAATGTTGCGTTTCCATCACCTACGTTAGTGCTGTTGTGTAGACCTACATTGACGGTTTGATTACCGTTTGTATAGTTAGACTGCCCGAATGTTGCGCTTTCATCACCATAAACCTCGTTGTGTTGACCTGTGTTGACATTGCCTACAGTTTGCGAGTTAGCTAATGCGCCCGCACTGAATGTAATACCAAGTGTAGTAACTACCGCAGCAGCTACAGTTGTGGTTTTGGAAGATTTGGTTTTGGTGCGAGCCTTTTCAGACGTTACTACGAAACGCCCAAGCTGTTTACTGAAAAAACTCTTATATAGCCGATTCATACGATTCTCTTTTATAAGATTTATATAACACCGCCAAACGTCTAACTGATCGTCCGGGGCAATTTGCATGAAGAGAAGATAAAAAGACAAGTGTGATTCTATAAATCAGCCCGATTCACTAAAAAATATATGACTTGTTTATGTTTTCTCTTCATCACTTAAAGACGGTTTACAACTCGTCAAGTAAAGTTGGGTGAAGTTTATGTATCAATGCGGTACAACGCAACCGGATTACTTAACTTTATCCGTGACAAATCGAAAATTACGTCACATTTTTTTTGTAACTGAATTATCTGTTATAACTCAAATACTTTTTCGCCGTTGAGCCGTTGATTTGATAAACTCTTGCGAAATAGAGACCTGTTATTGAACGGTAGGTTAGGGAAATAATGCAAACACATATCAAAGAATTACTCGAAAGATTTTATGTTGCTCAAGAAATCCGTAGTTTGTCTGCTATGACGATTGAAACATATCAACAAGCCTTAACAGAGTTTTTTGACTATTGTGAAGAGAACGAAATCGAGCTACAGGATATCGAGCAATCTGATCTGCGCAGCTATATAGGTGTGCGGGTACAGCAGCATGGTAATTCCATTGATACTGTGCGTAAAAAGGTGAATGCGGTTCGCCAGTTTATGAAATGGGCGGTGTTTAATAAATTGCTTGAATTTGACCCTACCGATGACGTTAAGATCAAGCGTACTGCCCGACCGCTACCGGGTATGTTAGATATTGAGACGATCAACCGGATTATGGACCAACCGGCTCCGGTGGACGAAAGAGAGAAACTGCTTTGGGTTCGGGATAAGGCAATTCTGGAATTGATGTATTCCAGTGGTCTGCGTATCGCTGAATTACAAGGACTGCGTATTAGTGATGTAGATCATTCCCGCTTACTGGTGCGTGTTACTGGTAAGGGTGATAAAACCCGCGTTATCCCTATGGGGACTAAGGCGCGTGATGCAATTCTGGCTTGGCTTCAAGTTTATGGGGTGTTTAAAGGCGTACTGCATCCTCACAACCCAATGTTCCTGTCTAGGTATGGTCGCCGTCTTTCTATTCGTCAAATCCGTTACCGTGTGGTATTTCAGGCTGAACGCGCCGGAATTGCAGAGCATTTGCATCCCCACTTGCTACGCCACTGCTTTGCCACTCACATGCTATCTAATAGCCGTGATCTTCGGGCTGTTCAGGAAATGCTAGGACATGCCAATATATCTACCACAGTGATTTATACACATTTAGACTTTGATAACCTTGCTTCGGTCTATGATCAGGCACACCCTCGCGCATCCCAAAAAAAATAGAAAAATACGGTTCTATAAAAAAAGCCCCCGAAATGAGGGCTTTTTTTATTGGTGACTAGATTACCAAGAGATCGTAACTTTACGCTCGTTGTACGTGTTAGTACGACCGAGGTTGTTAATCTCAATGATGTTCGGGTCAACACCACGTTTGATCAGGTTGGTTGCAACCGTATCAGAACGCTTAGATGCCAGTTCAAGGTTATACACGTATGAACCCTTCTGGTCAGTAGTACCGATAATCTGTACACGCGCAGCATTTTCAGCTTTGATGCGAGCTGCCAGATCATCCCAATTCACATCATTAGTTACGTCACGTTGATGCCATTTGTTGAAAGCAAAGTGAACTTCCTGACGAATTGGCAAACGAACATTAGAACTGTTGTTGGTGATGTTGTTGATCACATCACCGCCTAGTTTCAGTTTGTAGGCAATTACATCAGCACATTGATCGGTATTGGTGTAAAGCTGAGACACGGTTTTGCGATCTGTAAAGTCGATCTTCAATAGACAGTCTTTTGCTTCACTTTCCGGGATGCTGATGTTCATGCGGTACTGCCATGATTTTGCATTAAACCATGCAGGGAAATTCGGTGAACCAATTGCCAGTGTTACGCCGTCTTTAGATAAGCCTTTTTTCAAAAGGTTTACCTGATCGTAGTTGATGTTCGGGCTTACGTCTGCCCGGCTTTTTTCTAAGGGCAGAAAGAAATCATCTGGTTTAACTTCTGCTTTGATGGTCAGGTGTTCTGCTGAATGTTTTTCTTCAACTGTTGAACTTCCGTCATTTGCTGTATTTACGTCAGCAATAGCAGACACGCTTACAGCACATGCAAGTGCGCCTAGCATTATCTTTCTCATGGGTTACTCCTGAAAGGCAGTAAATCGGGCTATATTTACAGCTTTTGTTTTCTAGCATGACGCTCGAATAGCCATATCTTAATCAAACAATTACGATTTACCAATTAAAAACTAATAAATTTCAGGACTAATCAAATCGAACATGAAATAACGCATACGGATGGAGTTTAACACCAAGCCGTCACGCAGATTATCTGCTATATCAAAATTGGTTTTAAAATAGTTATCTGCAATAAAGAAAAAATGTACGAACAAACGGATAATCTCGCTCATATCCTGATGGTAGATGCTGCACCCCACCTTAATCTCTGCCATTTGCTGCGGGTCCAGATAGATACAGATTTTTTCCTCAAACAAACTACCCTTTACGTTGTACAGATTCATGTACTTGTTGAACGACTGCTTAATCTGTTGGATATGAGGTAGCTCTACGCGCAGATCATATATATTGTCTGGGTCATATTCACTTTGGCAGAAATTAATAATCTCGTAGATATAACTTGAGGTCGAAATGTTTTCTTTTTCAGTTTGCCGATCTAACCATTTTTTAATTGTAGAGTTAATACGGACACTAACTTTAATATCCCTCGTTTGCTCAGAATTAAATCCCTTTGTATATTGCACCACTCAGTTTAAACCTTAGCAATTTTTGTATTAAAGAACGCAGAATAGCATTAAATTTTGATTTAAAAAAAGACATTTTAAACAAATAAATACGTGCCTTCTTATGATAATATTTAACCTGAAATGAAGATTGATCGTTCTGCCGTGTGCGAACATTTTAAAGCAATAAGAGTAAGTTATGAATGCCAGATTTGTTGAACGAAATATTACTGTATTTCTGTCAGTAGCATCACAATATTCTCCTAAGGTTTTATTGAGCCGGTAAGAACGGCGTTAAGACTGTTTGCGCTTGGATATAACCAGAGTTTGTATATACAGATCAAGGAAAATCCGCACAAGCAATCTTAAATAAATACGGTGCATTTGTGCGCCGTGGTAGTACCGCCCTGATGTGTTCGGGCATTGAGATAGAAATTTTATAAATATATTGGAGTTTTAAATGGAGCTTTCTAAAGGAGCCATTGGTGTTACATGGTTGTTGGGGGCTATTGCTGCTGATGTTCTCTCAACCTTCTTTTCAGCGAAAGCCAACGGTCTTGAGGACAAAATTAGTCAAGGGATTGCCGGACTGCTTTATTTAGGCTCATTTGTTTGTTGTGCCATTGCCTTGAAGTACATGCAAGCCGGCATTCTCTATACGTTATGGTCTGGTATTGGTGTGGTCGCCACGGCGTTCCTTGCACAAGCCTTTTTGGGTCAGCGTATTGATATCCCGGCATGGATTGGCATTGGATTTATCGTGGTTGGGCTAACAATCATTGCTCAATTTTCCAATATTGATGTTTAAGTTGATTGGTAACTAAATGAAAAAACATTTTAAGAAAAGTATTGTTCTCTCTATTGTTCCGGTGTTTGTTCTAGCCGGATGTTCAAGTAATGAAGATCAGGCGCGATTAGCCGTGCCAAATAATGAAAGCGAAGTCGTGGTAAATAATGACGGCTCTTACAGTCAGGAAGTGGCTATTGCTGAACAAGGTAGCACGGAGAATGCTCAAAAGTTGCTTGATAGCTATAAGGAAGCAAAAGCCAATGGCTATAGCGGGTCAATGGACGACTGGATTGCTTTGGTACAACTGCATGAAACCAATCCAGAGGAAGCTCAAGCCAAAGCCGAAGAATCGGGTTTTAGTGGCGGTGCAGTGATTATGGGTGCGCTTGCCGGTGCTGCGGTGGGTGCAATGTTGGCATCCTCTTCAAACTCTCGATCAGGTTTAGCAAACAGCTCATATTCAGCTCAACGCTATAACAACACTAATAACTATGCTTATAGCCGACCTAAAGATGAACAGCAAAGTTCTAGCTCAGGTGGTGGTTATGGTGGTCGTGGGGGTTCTACGGCTGCTGCTGTTGCCGGTTCAAACAATCAAGTTCGTTCTGGTTCAACTGTTGGTTCAAGCAATACGGTTAAATCTACACCTTCGTATTCTACATCAACCAACACAACGTCATCTTACAAAAGCTCTCGCCCTACTGCGTCTTACAGCTCAGTATCTCGCGGTGGCTTTGGTGGAGCTGTTAGCTCAGGCGGTTAATACCCCTGAATCAGACCGTCAAACGGCGGTCTGAACATATAACAACTGAAATCTAAAAATTTGCTAAGACACAGAATATGAAACCTTATTATTTTCCAATTCGCCAAGATTACCCGGAGCAGCTAGAAAAGATCGGGTTTAACTACTGGAACCTTCCATCAGGTCCAAAGAAGTTACCATATTGGCAAGAAGGCAAAGTCTACATCCTGTCTGAAACCCAAATTGACCTGATACAGCAAGCGACCCAAGAGCTGCATGATATGTCGATGGAAATGGTGGGTCAAATGGTGAAGTCTGGTGACTACCCTGCTTATTTCTATCTGGATGAATTTTCAATTCCCCTGATTGAACAATCATGGAAGCGTAAAGACCCATCGTTATACGGTCGTTTCGACCTAGTATTCAAGAATGATGTAAATGGCACACCCAACATCAAAATGTTGGAGTACAACGGCGATACACCTGTCTCTATTCTCGAATGTTCAGTAGCTCAGTGGAACTATGTAGAGCAGCTTACCGAGCTACCGCCACAACTTGCCATTAATGGTGATCTGACCTTCCCAGAAGAACTGCGGATTCAATACAACTTGATTGATGAAACCCTGATTGAAACATGGCAGAAGCGATTTAAGCCAAACACTCTGCTTCACTTTGCTGCCAGTGGCGGGTTCCGTCACGAGGATTGGGGCAACCTGATCTATGTTATGGATACAGCAGTTCGCGCCGGTATGGATGCGAAAGAAATCCAGATGAATGATATTGGCTTCACGGATACCAAGCTGTTCATTGATATGGAAGGATATTCCATTGATAACATATTCAAGGTCTATCCCTGGGAATGGATGACGAGTGAAAACTTCGGTCGCAACATCGTTGAAACGCCTACTCGTTGGATGGAACCGGCTTGGAAAATGCTGCTATCGAATAAAGCCATGTTGGTTCGCTTATGGCAAATGTTCCCGAATCACCCTTACCTATTGGAATCCTATTGCGAGGAAGATTTTAAAAAGATTCAAGGCGGTGACTGGTGTAAGAAGTCAAATCACGGACGCGAGGGCAGCAACGTAAACAAGGTCGCTAAACGCTTTGGCGTGACCGTGGAGGACCGTTTGGCTCAAGGCAGTCACTTTGTTAAGGACTATGTGCAATGGGGCTATATGTACCAGAAATGGCACGATATCCCGGTGTATGAAGATGGTATGCGTCCAATCATCGGGTCATGGATTATTGGTGACAAAGCATGTGGCATGTCTATTCGTGAAGATAAGAATCTGGTAACAGGCAATGATGCTTTCTTTGCGAGCCATATCTTTGTGCCAGAAGAGTACGAAGATCAGTACCGCTATATGTTTGAGTAAGGTCGTAGCAGATATTGATGAACCAAATCGCATTATCTCTGCTCAGTAATTCAGTTCATAGAGCTAAGTAAATATGCAGCCACGGCGTAAAACCGTGGTTTTTTTTGTCTATAAATGGAATCTGAATCTCGAATACCCTGATTGAGAAAAAACTATTTTAACTTTGATGAATATTCGCAAAAGTTTGTTGAATATTTTGCAAATATTGAAGGTGATTTATAAGTAGACTATATAGCAAGAGGTCAGGTATCCTCTATATCTGAGATTTCTAAATCTCAACGCAACATTAATATTTTTTGGCGCATAATAATTGGAGTAATCGGCTAAGTCATCTTAGCCTTGTAAAAACCATTTAGTGCGCGTAAATATGGCAAAGGTCAATTCCTTGCCGGACGATGGACACACAGAGTAAAAGATATTTATATGCTGACTAAAAAAGACTTGAAGCGGAAGAAGTTTAATCAGTCTGAGTTAAAAAAAATCCCCAATGTAGTTTTTACGCCGACTACTAAAATCGACCTCCCTCAAAATCTCGATCTGCTGTTGTATTTGCTTCGCCAACTTCAAACACGGAACTACTATGAAAAGTATAAGTGTGATCTGTACCTATTAGAGTTGCAAAAGCAAAAACCGAGTGAGGAACTTGAAAACCAGATTGAAGCTGCTAAAAAGAACTCTAAAAGAGCTGAATATGCGCGTCATCATACTCATACGGTCTATACTCAAATATTGCTCCATTTGTTCCATACAAAACAGCTTGAACTTTTGTACGTGCAATCGTATGAATCGAAACCCAATACTAAAAATGTACTTTCAGTGAATTATGGTGGTTATACCCACCGGTTCCAAATCAAGGCAGCCCATCTGGAAGGCTTTAATCTGGAAGATCGCGGGATTAGTCTTAAACCAGACCCGGCTCAAATTGCTAAACCTGTTACAGACGAGCAAATGCTCAATGAATTTGGTTATGCCCCTATTGAGGTTGTTCGGGAATGTCGCCGTCTGAGCAATTACCTGACTAATCGCGCACGGTCTATTAGAGAAAAAAATACCAAAATCACGATACATAACACGATTGTTGGTCAGATCAAAAAAATGGCTGCTGATGGTGAAGTAACCATTACTGATGATACTAAGCCACGACCGCAAGCTGTTACGAAAGAAGCACCACAATCAAAGCCTAAAGCGAAGGAACAGCAGAAACAGGCTCAATCTAAGGTAAAGCCACTGTTCAAAAAGCCTAGCGGTAATCGCCAGTCCTCTTCTACTACGGAGCCACCGGCGAAGAAACCAATCAATGTGATTCGCAAGCGCACTTTCCAGTTGAACAAGTAAGCCCGAATCCAATACGAACAAACTCCTTCAATGCCAATAGGTTTTATTGGCATTGTTATTTTTAGGATATAGGAATAACAATGACAAAAGACACACCTTCCCTTCTTAACCAAGAAACGATGAACCGCCTAATGACATGGCAATTGATTGGCGATACCGGCTTATCCAGTCAATGTCTTGCAGCGACCATTATGACCCAGGGTGAAACAGTCAAATTGGAACACTTTTATGCGCGTCAGCACCCGCTTGACGGCGGTGACTTGAATCGTTGTGTCAAATTAATGCGCCACGTTCCTGAATTACGTGTTCATCTGCCAATCATGCGTCATGTTTCGGAATATTGGGCGGTACTGGTGGACCATTGGGATGAACTGGAAACATTGTTGGATAGAGAGCTACGGCATCATAAGATAGATAAAGCTTTTGACGGAACAACCTACAAACGGATGAAAGAACTGTACGCTCCGATTGATGCAAAACGCTACAAACTTGCCTAAACCTTTCACGCTTGCTTGCAACTAAAAAATAAAAGGACAACGTATGAATCAGACTGAACCTAAAAAGAAACGCTATGTGTATCTGTTTTTGATCAGTCTGGTGGTTTTATTGGTTTGTTCCAATATTCTTGCCTTCCAGTTCGCTTATATTCTGCCGAATTGGTTGGCTCCTAATATTCTGGTTCCAGGTCTTTTGCTACTGGCAAGTTTTTTCTACATCATCTGGTATGTTAGCCCTGGTCTGGATTTTAAAAATCATTTCGTTAAGGCGTTAGCTGCTGTCATGGTGAGTTTAGCAATGATCTGTGGTTCCACATATCTGATGGCGAATGCAGACAAGCTGCGCGATATACACCTCTATGAACAGGCAAATCTTAAAGATGCACAAAGTAGCGAGTTCGCAGTCATAAAAGCATTAGGAAAAGAAAATAATGTGCTGATTCGTTTGGGTAATAAGACTGCTTGGGCTATAAGCCGGTTAAATATTCCAAATAGCTCAGGTGCGTCTCTTACTGTAGAAAATGGTTATTGCAAGTTGAACTACAATGGAGACAGTATTCGAGACTTTCACGGTGCTTTAGCCAAAAAACTACCAGGTGGAAAATCTGATCTGGATATAGCAAAAATAACAATCATGGTGCATGAATTAGCTCACTGTCTGGATATTAAGCGTGACTACGTGACCTTTAATCCTGACCGTATAGACCCTAAAAATCCACAAAACATTATCATCAGCACTCAAGCTATTGACCCAAAATATCGTACAACGGTCAAACCTGATGATGTTGAAACCTATTTGGATGCAGGGAGAAAGTCTACTCTTTGGAAGGAAGCTTTTGCTGATGTATACAGTATTGGGTATCTCTATATCGAACACCCAGAACATGCAGAACTGGTAAATAAAGGGTTAATGGCTTTCAGAGCCAAATATGCTTCACTTGACCCGAACCACAATACGAGCTGTTGGTTATCCACTATTGAAAAATCAGTTAAGCCAACCAAAAGAAGCGAGCTGATTACATGGACTGACCAGATCAGAAGCAATAGCCAGTGTTCTATGTAGATCAATTCGGCATCATCACAAAATCTATAGGGGCGATATATTGAATCTCCTGTTTACTGAATGAAGCACGTTCTCGAAGGACGTTCATAAAATTCAGGTATTCAAATCGCTCGTATAGAAATTCAGAAAACATCACTTCCCCATTTTCAAGCACCACCACTACGTCTGCACCAGGTTTAAGAATCGTATTTTTTGAGCAGCCGATAAGCTGACCATTCCGGTACACCGACTTGGTACTCCCCCCTTCGATCAGGAACAGTCTTGAATTGTTCAGTAGATATTGTGCATGACGTATTTTGCTGTACTTTCTGATTACATCATCCAGAGTATATTCCACCTCAAAGTCTATCTTTGGTGCACCATTTCTCTGTGCCTTGATGGTGAGGATATCGGTAAAGTTTAGATCAGGAGCCGAATCGTCGATCTGTTGATTTAACGCAAGTTTCACCTGGTTCAGTGTATGCGGTGCATCCATCCAGTTTTCAGGAAAATTTAACCCGGTATTAATTTTGGCAGCGATTTTGGGTCCAATCTTTTTCTTGGCATTCGCACCTAAATATTGATTCAGTAGATTGTAGTCAATGTCGATCAGCACACATAAATCTTTACGTTTGATGAATTTTAAAACGTGTTTCAAGTTCTCAAGACGTACTTCGTAAATGCTTTTCATAGCTCTAAAAAATCACCGATTTAGTAACAACCATGATAGAAAAAACTGCGTTGATTAATCAATTACTAAAAAGGTTATCTTTTTGATATATAATAACTTTTAAGGTAACTAAATCACCCCATAAGTGATTTTTTGACGAAAAAATGGTATTTAGATAACACCACCTGTCTACTAAAGAAATATCGGTTAAATACGAATGTTCAAAAAGCTGCGAGTAGCCTTTATTGGTTCCAGAAGCCTTCACGATAAATCTGGTCTTGAAGAAGATATCCGACTGTGTGAAAAGGTCGCCTATCGTTTTGCTGAACTCGATATCATCGGCGTAAGTGGGCTTTGCTACAAGGGCATGGATGCCATCATGCAGCATCAGTACAGTCGCGCTATTTCAAAAGGTGAAGCGTTCCAAAGCCAGTTAGAAGTCTATGTTGCCAAACAAGCAGATATTCATAGATCACGGCTCCCAAACAGGCATCTTGCAAAGGTCCGTAACCCCGCCTTAAAACGCGAAACAGAAGCAATGGCTTCACGCTATCACCATGCTTGGCATAACTGTAGTCCTGATGTTAGAGGGTTGCACAGTCGCAATTGCCACATCATTTTTGGTTATAACTTAGATAAACCTGTAGATGCAGTCGTGACCTGGTGTGAGCTAGATCGGAACAATGAGCCTATAGGTGGAACCGGAGTTGCAATCCGCATGGCTTTGGATGCCAATATCCCGGTATTCAATCTTTATCTGCCAGATAAGAACGCAACATTGAACCAAATTCGCAACTTTTTAAAATATAAAAAAGTCTGGCATGTGAAATAGAAACTATACTTTACGGCTCATAATGAATAGATTTATTAAAGTTCTAAACTCAATCAAACTTAGGTTTAGAACTTTTGGTAATTTTTGACGTAATAGTTGTAAACCTACTTGTTAGAAATGTTATTTACGACCTGATGGTTATTCCAAACATTGAATAGAACATATTTAACAACTGCACCGCAGATCACAAATGAAATAACAATCCAAATACCTAAAGCAATATTTTTAAGATTAAAAAATCATTTATCGCAAATTTAAAGTAATTAAAACCAATTATTCCATAGCTTATTAAAAATACTACTAAAAGAAAGATGGCACTTAGCCGAATTAAAAATAGTTTGAAATTCATGGTGGAATCCTCTTGTTTTACCTTTCGAGTTTTCAACTATATTGTTGAGTTTAGAGCATTAATTTTCAGTTTACGACCTGAGTGTTAAAGAATAAGTAGATTTGGGTCGATAAATTTAAAGGCAACGATACTGCCTAATCGTTCAACGTGATCATTATCAAATTCTTCGTATTCTGTGATTTCTACTACATCAGACTGAGATATATTCAGAAAGAAGCCATATACCTCTTGTTTATCATGTTTATAGCAATGAACTTCGGCTAAACGTACTGCATATTTTATTTCCCCACTTGGACCGGCATCAGATAACTTGCCAAAATCGTTGTCATGGAAATCATGTACGTCTACACCCATCAGCACCCAAGCCCAACCAAGATCAGGATTATCATCAGTTCTAAACTGTTTAGCATCTAACCATTCACTGTCTGAATCAGCCGGGTTGGTATTTACCGGGAGAAGATCATTGTCATTAATCTCTAAAAGATCACAGATTTTTAGAATTTTAGTGATGCCAAGTTTATCAAAATCTTTTCTGGAACCGCCTAGATCGTAATGCACAAGTTCCAGTCCACTATTTCCGTCTTGGGCGACCAAATGAATTAGGTTTTTGGAGCCATCCTTGTATTCAGCCAATGCAATAAAGCTGCTTTCTTCTTCCAGTTGGAAGTCTGCATAATTAATAAAAGGTATGTGCGCTATTGGCTTTTCTGGTCTGATCGAGGTGGTAAAGTTTATGTTAAACCTATAGTTTGTAATGGTTTTATCGCTATAACATGCCATCAATTCAGGTTGGCTTACCTGTTGCAAGACACGTTGCATAATATGGATAATTATTGCCTAAAACATGGCATAGGTCAATATGGATAAAGGTGGGCGTTCTGTATATACAGAACGTGTTACCCCAAAAAATAAACCCCACCGAAGCGAGGTTTTTTATTAAAGCAGATCATTTATCACAATAGTTTTCTCGTGGAATGGTGAATATGGAACCATCCAGGGCATGATTATACCGTTTATATGCTTTACGTCTTTTCCTGGTATTCATCGTTAATTTTACGATCTCGTCAGCAATAGAATTTCCATTTGCATCACTTCTACCTTTAAATGTTTTAAAGACACAAGTAAAGCTTCGATCTCCTTCCCTTGAGATTGTCTGAACATCCTTATAACTATCAGAATCTAAGGACATGACACTTTGATAATATCTAGCCATCTGCATGACGGCGTTTTGTTGGTCTTGTTGGGGGTATTTCTGTTTGATATAGACCTCTATATCGTCTCTAACACCATCGTTATTACTATCCACACCTAATAGAGTTTTACTATCTACTGTTGCGCTACAAGCATTTATAAATATAAGGCATGCAATACTCAAAATTATTCTTTTCATCAAATCATCCTTAAATTTAGACCCTACTAGAGCAATAAACCCCGCTTTAAGCGAGGTCTATCTAATAATCAGAACCCAGATCAGCTTATGGGTGTTGGCGTGTAGGCTTAACCACTTGCTTTTCAGTCTGTTTGTCAAACACCTGTTGGATATTCAGATATTGACCATTAGCCAAAGTCACTTCCTGTACTTTAGCTTGGTACACCAGACGTTCACTTGGGATGTTGGCGAAGTGTGGATTGTCAATCTTCACTGTTTCAGAGAATTTGATCATACGGTCGCTTGGAATCGGGAAAGGGAATCGTTGCTTAAACTGTCCGTCATAGATCACATTGCCATTTTCGCCGTCCAAAATGCGCAAATTACCGCGAATAGCACTGATCTTGTATTGAGAGAAGTTTGTGAAAGTTGCTTTCACGGTATTCCCTTTTTTCTCTAACAATGCAACGGTGAAGTGATGATCGAAAACATCCTGATACATAGCACGAAGCAAAGTCAGGTAATCTTCATTGGTGCGGATATTTTCAGTGCTTGGATTGTTCTCTTCAATGATTTGTAGCAGAGAAATCTTTTCTACTTCATCCCCACGGTTCAGGGGTGAACCGGCAAGCGCATTTTCCAGAGAAGTACGGTGCAAGTAAGCATTGATGCTGTATTTGTATGCCTGTGGCAAACGATCATAGATATGCTTGGTTTCCAGATCACGTACATTCAGGTAAATATCCTTAATGTCATTTGACAAGTAGTGTTTAGACAGCTCACCCGCTAATTCTGGCTGAACGATGGTGATGTTATCTGACAAGCCTTTATTTAGGCTAAGTTCACTTACCTTGAATGCACCAGTGAAAGTCGTAAGAGCGACCGCAGCACCTAAAGTAATAGCTAATTTGTTAAGTTTCATTATAGGTCAGCTCCGTTGATGTTTGCTGTAGGGAGTTTACGGTCGTAGAAGTCTTGTAGAACCATGCCGTGAACAACCAATGTTTTAATGCTAATTACTGCGTTTTCCTGAGCCGGTTGGCTATTCAGGGTGCGTTGGAATAATTGGAAATGTTCTGGGGTCATGCGTGATTTATGATATTTAACGAATGGGTGATTTTCGTCTTGAACGTACTGTTTAAGATCGTTAATGAACCATCGTTTATTAAGAAAGTCATAAGTCAGCTCGTCGTCTACCGCTTGTTGAACAGTGACAAAGTTCGTTACATCAAGGAAGTTGGTAATGCCCTGACGGTACATATAGCTGATGACAAGCTCTTTAACTTCTGGGTATTGGTCCAGATACGCATAGACACGTTTATGGTTTAGACCAAACCAGTTTTTTCCGGGCTTTAAAGCCGATTTTGGTGTGCTAATAACTTGGTTGCCTACGTCTTTCGCCAGACGTTGCTCTTTTAAATCCACATATTGCGGTGGGAGTTGATAGTTTGATTCTAACTGTTGGGCGAATATAGGGGCTTTACTTGGAACCTCAGTGTGAGAAAAGCTAACCCGCACTTCTGCCATAGCAGTTGTTGTTATCAAACAGGTCGCTGACAGCAGACCTAAAATTAATGCCTTTTTCATCATTATTTCCTAAGACTATTTTTCCCAATGACTACGCCACTTGGGTTGGGTGTAAATCTATCATGCCTGAGCATTAATGACTTAAAAAAATTCTCTTTACGGAGAAGCGAGAAGGAGTAGCGAGAATATAAGATTCATCACACATAAGAGCTTGCAGTTCTTCTTTGGATATTTCTTCACAGACTGGCTTTTTCGCATAATCAAATTGATCGGCGATCAATAAACACTTGTTTGGAATATAAATAATATGATCAAGTAAACCACGTTCCAAGATATCCAATGATTGAGAAAGAATCACAGCCAATAATTCATTATAAGGAAGATTCTCACGCGGAAATTCACGTTCAAACCGTTCAAACAGCTTTTTGTTGGTCTTACGTGGCAACAAAGCTGTGTAATGATCGTTTGAATACTTGCTGTCTTTTTTCCAATCAGTGACCAAATTATATTGATCAAGGTTTGAGGTTAAAACGCCTATTGAACGCAACTGGATACCAAAAAACAGATCATCCTGTACTGCATAAAGCGTCATATCGAAGCTCTGCATGAAATCCTTAATGCGGTTTAAGAAGGCTGTGCGTTTCTCAAAAAAGTCATGGATAACCTTTAAGGCTTCTTGATCAGTGACTTTGTAATATTTCATGGAATATTGGCTCTGTTTATTCGGCATTAATTCTGCCTAAATCATGGCATAGGTCAATATTGAAATACAACCCATAGGTTTAATTAATCTTCACATATCACAGAAAAAAATAGGCACTGTGATAGTGCCTACCTTGACTATTTAAGCCGTATTAAGGCTTCTGTTTGGTGTTGGTTGCAGTCGGCTTTTTGTTAGCTTCACCTTTGGTTGTACCTTGCTGTGCTTGAGCTTTTTGAGCTTGTGCAGCTTGAGCTTGTGCTACGTTGGTACGTGCTGATGAAAATAATGTGCCGTATGAAACTGGCTTTTCTAGCTTGATCGGCTGTGAGTTCATTTTAGTGACGTTGTTATACCAACCAATAAGAGCTTGTTGGTCAAATGGAATCGCAATACGAGTAAGCAATAGGTTCATCAAGGCATCTTCGCTCTTACCTGTTACAGCAACCGGTAAATCAAGTAGACGTACTTTGGCGTAGCGTTGGTTTTGGTACTGAACTAAAGAATAAATGTCTTTTTGAGCCGGGATTTGACCAGTTGTAAGGTATTCGTAATATGCTAATACAGGTGCTTGCATCAACGCTTGGTTTACTGAACGTGCATAATTTTGTTTATCTTCACCAGAAAGCTTTTTAAGTTTAGCTTTGATTTTCTTATCTGCTGCCGGTGTAATTTGCACAAAGTTAAATTCTGGGAGTGCAGCCTGTTTACCGTAGTTTGCTGAAATGAATTGAGAAGCTTTTAACAGCTCTTCAAAATCGAATTTAACATTTTTTAATTCAGTTGCAGTTTCGATATTGTCAATTTTCAGAATCGGGTAATTTTGTTGTAGTTCAACTGCATTCAATTTAGGGTCAACGTAAGCGCGAAGAACTGGTTTAGTAGTAGCCTGTGGAGCCTGAGACGGCTTAACCGTTTGTGTTTGTTGTGGATTTGCGTTTGCATTAGAAACAACTGCAACAGACACCATAGCCATAGCTAAAGTGCTTTTTTTCAATAGCTTCATTTTAGACCTATCTTATGTTTTAGAAATCGTCGCGTAAACAACTGCGATAGCGGTAGTATATTAAAAATAATTGCTTTGTGAAGTATTTAACTATATTTAACCCATATTTTTAACCAGTTGAATAATAGTTTAAACCTGATTTGTTGATTAATTTATGGCATGTTTTCCTATGCTAAAAGTTTTATATTGAACTGTATTTTTATTTTGTTTTAAGTCAAAATAAGGGCGTATTATTTGTGAGCTTTCAGTCACAGGAAAAACATAGTGAGCATTTAGCCACTGCTATATAAAACAATGGAGCTATCATTCAATGATAAAGATTTCTGGTAACGATGGTGGTTTGCTAACCATCGGTGATGTAGACCTGTTAGGGCAAACACTATCTGTTCCTGCTGAAACCCTGATTGTTATCGAAAGTGGGTTGTACCCTTTCTTTCAACCGCGCCGTATCATTAAGGCAACAAATCTACGGTTCAGTGGCAGCATCTTCTATGAATCTAATCCACTACAAGACCACTTAATGCTGCGCAAGCATCTGGTTCCGAAAAATACTTTTGGTCTTTACTCTATCAATCTAAATAAAGATGATGAAACTGATGTTGCATACTTACTTGTAAACTTTGATGAATCTGTAGCTGTCCTTTCGACTTCTTTCTATCATGTTTGCCGTTTCTGCCAAGACTTCGACGCATTCAAAATCAATGGCATCTTGATTGATCAAAGCAAAGTCTATTCGCAACAATCTCCAAAGCTGAACCTGTCATTTGATCTTCTGGGTGATGAATACGAAAAAATGACGTTCCCAAGTGGTCCAATGCACGATTTTAATTGGGGTGATGACTTTACACCTTCTGTTGTGGCGCATGTAGATCGCGGTGATATTGATCAAATCCCATTCGGGTATCAACACAAAGGCAGTCTAATTGGTGTCGGTAATTTTACTACATGGTATGTAACAGCGTTCAATGAAATTCCAGACAACCATTTGAACAATCTTCGTCATCTAGTGCTTGATATTGAAGTGACCCAGATCAAAGCGCGTCAGTTTGTGTTGAATACAGTAACTACGCCAGAATATCTGGATATCCTGATTGCACAGCATGAACAGCAAGGTCAGCATCGTATCCACATTACAAGTGAAACACGACAAGGCTTGCCAATCTATATCGTGTACAACATGGACACAGAGACGATTGAAGAGTGTTATATCACTTACTCACCTTCGGTCCTACAAGACTATATCAACTCGAAGCACTTGAAATTTGTTGCCGAAAATACAGCACAGCCACAATTAGTTGACGATGATACACCTGTAGTAAAAGACAACCGCTATGAGCATGCTGATGTAAGTCTGACTAAGATTTTAGCTGAATCACAACAAAAACAAGAAGAAGCTGCTTTGCCAGAAACAACGGCAGTGGATACACCTGTAACTGTAGAAGAAGATCGTCCTTATGAACCGGAAGATTTGCGCACTTTAATGGGTGGTGATGATGGCAGCTATAACCCAGAAGCAGACGTATTGGAATTGCAGAAAGCAAGCCAATCAAATAAGTAAACATCATCAATGGTGAAACTAAAAAAGGTCGTGAAATTCACGACCTTTTTTATTGCTGCACTACGTTAAATATCCGCAGTTGTCTTTGCACATTAATGTCATAAATTTACATTACAGTTCTAAACTCAATGAATTTTTGAGTTTAGAAAAATAGCATTAATTGTCTTTGAACAATATAGTTCAAACTCATGCAAGGCTAAATCAATAGCTTACACCATGTATTTTGTATAAATTGACATTATAGTTCTAAACTCAATGAATGTTGAGTTTAGAAAATTAAGTGATTTTTGACATAATAGTTATAAACTGTAGCCTACTTTTTTGAGTGAAATAATAAAAAAGGTAGTCCCAAAACTGCTAGAATAAATAATGATAGAACACCATCAAGCCATTGATCGAAAAGAGCTGAGAGATTCAATGTAATTAAGTTTTCAAAAGCACTAATGACATTTGAACTCAATGTATTAAATATGACTTCTACAGAAGTCGCATTACCTGTTAGATATAACACAGCAATAAATCCAAAAAAACCTAGCATAGACAGCATGAAAATATAAGTTGCCTTTCTAATTGTTTTTTCAAGAGCTTTTTCTACTTTTACAGCCATATCAAATTTACTCCAATAATTATGTACAATGAAATTTTAATATAATCTAATTAAAAATATCAGTTGCTTTTGTTAAGTGTGCGTCTTGATTTGTCGCCAGTAAAACTCAGTTTACAACTATATTGTTTAAGTTTAGAACATTAATGTTTAGTTTAAAACTGATTGTCAAAACACATTAATGTCAGGTTTACAACTTTAATGTCAAAGCACAGCAGTCAAAATATCAGCAATGGTTAGACCCACTGGTAGATTTACCGTATCACCGGTACGCATGGTGTTAATGTATTTCCAGAAATGAATCCGGTCACTTGGCGTTAAGCGCAGCATAATATAGAGATACTTCTCTTCTGCTTCTTTAGCAGATCGAACAGACCGCACCGGGGTATCAGCAAACTTGTACCCAAGTTCATCAATAAATGCTTTGTAAAGCGTGACCTTTTCCCCAATCACACCGTCATTCAAGGTGATTTTGCGAGCTAGGTAAGCAGAGAACAATTCACTATGCCGTTGATGGTTCTGGAAATAGGCATCAGCGAAAGCTTTACTGGAAACGTCTCGATAAATCCGCAGCGAGCCAACACTTGTGTAGTTTACCCGCCCGATCAGACCAATATCTTTTACATTGTCTGGCAGCAATGTGTACAACTTTGGATTGTAGCTGTACTTGATGTTGATCGCCAATTTTTGTACTTCGGTTGCCTTGTGCTCATTGAGTTTTTGTTGAGCTGTTTTGCCCGCAATAATCTGACGAACCCGAATCGTGTCTTTTGCCTGAGCTGACTGCACTGGTGCAGTAGTAGAAGCTTTTGGCTCTACCTTTGCCGGGGCTTTCGTTGGGGTTTTCACAGGTTCCTTAGTAGTAGGTTTTGGTGTTTCAGGTTTATTTTGAGCAGATTGCTTCTGCGCCCATTCCTTCGGGAAATGGATACGCATTAATTTGTCGATTTCATCTGGTGTCGGGTATTTTTCAGGCAGCTTTTCTTTTTCCGAAGTGACAGTCGCTATATTTTTTTCTTTGCTTACGTGAGGTTGGATATTGTCTTGTGCCTTTTCTGCGAAAGTTACACTGATCAAAGAACCACTTATACTTAGTGCTAAAAAAGTGTGTTTAAACATATATATATTTTCCGTTCTTGGCTGAAAGCTCAAGTTATTAAAAGCCACGTAAATATAGCAGTTTAATCATTAAAAATAAAAACTATCTCAATAGCAAATTAAACGCTGCAAATTTGTAATATATATGTTGAACATATCTAGGTTTTTAATGGCAGTTTTGATAATGTGAAAGCTATTAATTACACACCTAAAACCACTATTTAAGGGTTGATTTGATGGTTTCAGAACTACTCACTTCTGATGAAATTGAACGCATCGAACAAGATAAAAGGTTCTATCAATTTCAAGAAAAATTACAGTTGGCTAAATTGGCTGCGGGCATCCCTTTGGTTCATTTTGACTATGATTCACGGTTTAACATGATTAAGCGCGTGGATTGGTTGAAGAAAATTGAATCTAATATTCAGGCTCGTTTAAGCATGAGCTATGAAAAGCAAACCCTGATTACCTCAAACACCCCCGATTTTGAAGATGCAAAGAAGCTAATCTATAAAGAAGAGAATATTCGTAAAGATTTGCATATTTTTCTGGCGAAAATTAAAGAGAAGATCAGCAGTATTGTGAGTAGCCGTAAAGGACTTCCTTTGCTTGCAATCCAGTGGAGCAACCATGCTGCCAAGATCGCCAGATACGACTATGATTTGTATTTTCTATCTCCGACTTACCAGAATCATTTTGCGTTTATCCGTCCTGAATTTGATGAACAGGATTTTGTAATAATCCAGGATATTTATAACAGTTTTCTTTCCCCTACTAACCTAATTAAAGCTTTCTCTAAATTTTTGGGTGTAGACGTAAGCAAAATAGTTGTCGCCTGTTCAAATCAGCGTTTTAACGGCATCGAAATATGGGTATCGAATGAATCAGAAATCTATGAAAGTTTTAGAAATAACAAGTGTGTAGAATACATAGACTTCGATAATTCATTTGTTTTAAAATACGACAATAGCTTCATAGACTGTTTTGTAGCATCAGATACTTTTAAAAATATTGATGTATGGATTGACCCGCTTTCCCTTGAGATATTTGTGAAGCGTACTACCATGCCATTAAATATTAATCGTGTTTTGGACTTCCCTGAACTACTCAATATTGAATATATACCTCTAGTGGCATTTGATTATTCTCTTGAAGCGCAGTTAATAGATATTCCTTCAATAATCAAACAGATTAGCGATATATTACCTACCGTTATTGTTCGTGATATTTTTGCATACGATGGCATAGAATTTGGATTACTGCCTTCTAATCAAGATAAAATTTGGACCTTCGCAAACCTAGTTTTATTTTCTCTTAGCAAGGATAGTGCTAATGGGCGGTTTATCTTTATTTATAACGTCGAAGATCGCACACTCAGCAAGTTTGAATATAGACAGTCTTTTAGCTCTGATGACCTAATTAGATTAGTATCTGAAACACTGGAATATTTAAGGATTTCGGGTTTTGAGCTTTATAATCCTGATAAACTCATAGAAGAGTACAATGATCAGGAAAGTAAGAATACCGATGGTTCTGCCATTAGATTAATTTGAGGTTTTAGGTTTAGCTTTATGACACTGGTTGGCTCAGTTTTTTTGACAGTTTCAATCGTATCCGGGCTTATTTTACTTTGGTTGATGTTTAAGCCAAAGAAGCGTATTGGCTTTGAAAACTGTAAGAAGATTTATGCTGATGTTAAAGCAAAGAAAATACTTACAGTTAAAGAACGACCTATGTATTACGACTTAGTAAAAGCTTGCCCCTCTGATCTAATTGTTTTATGCCAAGTAAGCTTTAACTCCATGATCACAACTCGTAATATTGCGCGTAGAAATGAGTTTAATCGTGCATCCTGTGACTATTGCCTATGTGATAAAGATTTCAACCCGGTACTTGTTCTGGAGCTAGATGATCGCAGTCACCTTTACCATAAAGAACGTGATATTAAACGAGACACTTTATTAAATAGTGCCGGTATTCCAGTTATTCGATTTGCCGAGCGACCTAGTATTAGCGAGCTAAAAAAAGCAATTAGAAACGCAATTTAGTTTCAATACAATTTTAATGGGCTATGCAGAATAAGTGGTGGATTTAATGTGATAACATTGTAGGCAATGATTTCAAATCATCACCCTAAATTATACAAAGGATATTGAATTGAATTTAGCTCAAAACTATGTCTTAGAATATGAACACAATGAAGATAAACTAAAAGTTGTAAATACTTTTATTCAGCATCTTAAAACTCAAGTCATCGTGATTGAAGGTCGTGCAGGTTCAGGCAAAAGTAAAATTATTGAAGCACTGGTTAAGGATGATAAAAATATTTTCCGTGGATGTGGTGAAAAGACACACATTGGTCCATTTGTATTCACCCCATCTGATAGTAAATATGTAGCTATTGATGATACCGAGTATTTTGAAACGAACCAGGTTCTTGATTTCTTAAAACTTGCTGAATCAGAAGGCAAAACAGCCATTGTCTCTTCACAGGGTCTTGAGTATTTTCCTGTTGCATTAAAAAATGTATTTAAACCAAAAGACTTTTGCAAAGCAGAAAACATTAGCATTGTAACACTCCAAACATCATTTAAAAACGAGTAAATGTTTTTATAGGAAACGGATTGTGAATGAGGAATTGGTTTAGGAAAATATTGAAAGGTACGGATATATAAAAAAACAAAGTTTCTAAATCAAAATAAAACCCTAGTTTATTGCATTAAATATAATAATGGTTTTAAATGTAGGCAAAATCTGTATTAAATATTACAGCTATATAATTGGAGTGAATCATGTCTAATTTACAAGAGACAAAAGCAGAAGATATTAATTTGGGTAATCTAACAGTAGATCAGTTAAAAGATATGCAGCACCAAATTGAAGTTGAATTGCAAAATAAAGAGCGTGATGAAGTTGTTAGCTTGTACGAAACAATGGAATCTCAAGCCCAAGCTTTAGGTTTTGAAAACTTAGAAGCCCTCCGCGCTAAATATGATGAATATGTTGCTGAAAAGAAAAAATCCTCTAAATCTCGCACTCCTGTAGAGCCTGTTTACCGTAATAAGGCAAACGATAAAGAAACTTGGACTGGTCGCGGTAAATCACCACGTTGGTTGAATAATATTGCTCAAGAGCGTGGCGTAGAAGTCTCTGAGATTTTAGAAGAGTTCCGCATTTAACAGAACACAACTTTAAAAAAAACCCTCAGTTATTTGAGGGTTTTTTTTATCTTTTACTATGGTTTTAAACAGAATTTAATCCTAATATGACAATGCCAACTTTTTATTCCTTATAATAGTTGCCAGAAATTAACGTAGAGTAGTCAACCTATGAAATCAAATCAAAATGAAAGCGTCCATGACGCACAAACAGAAAAAGTGAAGAAGGATAAAATTATTGGTCTAAGCACACGCCTAGCTGACGGTTCTGTTGCTTCTGGGTGGAAACTTATTGCTACCGAATTTGGATATCACTTATTCAATATCATCACCATTGCATTGTTGCTTATTATTGTTGCTTTCAATTGGTCTGATGCGTCAAAAGGTCAGGTATTAGAAGTTGCTCGAATTATCAAAAGTTTTAGTATTTACGGATTTTTCTTAGCAATTTGGGCGGGATGGCATCAGCGATTATTCGCCAACACTGCTTATTTCACAGGGTTACTCCTTCTTTATTTCTTAATTCTGCAAATATTAAGTAATGCTATGTACGGCAGCATGGCACAGCTCGCTATCATTTGCCTGTTCCAGTTCTGCTTCTTGGCACTGGTTTTAGCTTTGGGTACTATGTTTTGCCAGAATCGCGGTATCAGACCAGTATCTTCAATTACTAACAATTTTAGTGTGCAAGAATGAAGTTCTGTATCCAGAAAAAAAAATGCCACCGATTAGGTGGCGTTTTTTGTCTATAGGCTTTAAGACGGTTATTCTTCCGCTTCCGGTTGCTGAACTACATCCTGTCCTTCTACTGGTGCTTCACCCGCTTCCATCTTTACAGCGTTCTGAGGTTCTACCATTTGACCTTCTTGTGGTTGTGGCATTGGTTCTTGTTGAGCTTCACCCGCAGCATTTGGAACCATCTGCATATTTTGCGGTTGAGAATCGTCAGCGATCAACGTAGCGCGTGGCGTTAAGATTAACGATACGCTGTATTCGATGTTTGGATTCAGGTTGTCATACGAGCTTAACAGACTATCAAGCAGCTTTTTAGGGTTTGAAGTCGTCATACGCTGACAGATATAAAGATGATGATTATTCGGACGACAATCAGTATTCACAGCAGCTTCTTGTGGGGCTAATTTGGTTGGAACCACCTCAAGCATAATGTCGTAACTGGTGCTTGGCATGATCTGTAACGTGCGTGAAAGAATCATTAAATAATCATCTACAGCAGTGGTTTTACCGTATAAACAGATTGCGTTTTTGTTTTGCTGACAAACATTCGGGACTATCTGTGTTTCGTTGTAGGCAGCAAGGATTTGATCTCGCTCGTTTTTAATTTTGCTGTTCTGGAACATGGCAAAAGCAACGACCGCAAGAAGGAATACTATGGAAACACCCAAAACGATAATTGGAGCCTTGCTTGGTCCTTTAGTTTGTTGTGGTTTTGGTGTCTGCGTTGGAGTTGGTTTAGGGTTAGCTCCCTGTGCTTTCACCGGTGCTTTGTTTGGTTGATTATCTGTTGTCATCGTTACTCGCTTGAGTAGGGATAAATTCGCCTACCTAATTAGTTGTTTATCAAAAACATAACATAGCAGCCCAACTGAACCGCATGGCATTATATACACAGTTAGGGTGTTCAGAAAAGAATCCAAACACCCTGTCTTTCTATTTGCGATCAGCAATTTCCTTGCCGACCGTATTATCCTCATTATTCCAGTAGCGACGTTTACACTTACCGCACTTCCACATGAAATAATCGCTGTTATTTTTATTGCTGAACATTTTGTACAGCTTCAACTCACCTGAACAGCGCGAGCCATTACAGCTTGCAGTATGACCGTCAACGATCTCTTCTTTTGGTGCAGCAGCTTTTTTGGCTTTGTAAGCTTCATAGTCTGGGTCAGTACCGTTGGCAGCCACCGGGTAATAGGCTTTACATGGGTTTTTTTTGCGACTGATGTTTTCGCAGATAAAAGCAGTCCATTGTTTACCGTCTTTATTACCGCTACGGAACCGGATATAACCATCACACTCCAAGCACTTATGAGTATGGTCTCTATGCCACTTCTCAAAATTTGGCTCACCTGTTTCTGGTATGTAATCGAAATATTCACCACACTTCGGTTTTGAGTTATCTAGGGAACCGGAGCAACGATAGTAAGCGCGGTCTTTCCCTGCATCATCTTTACCTTCAATCAAGATCAGCTTATGTGTCTCACATTTCAGGCATGTATGCGCAGTCTGGGTCTTTTTCCAACGAATACCAGGCTCACCATTATTGTCTGGCATACTGTGACCACAGCCTTTATTGTTGCAACGCCAGTAAGCACGTTCAAACGGCTGTTTGGTCTTACTATCTGTTCCAACATAAAGCCGGGGCATCATTCGACCGTTACAGTTCGGTTCCGTACATTTGTGCAAAGGAATAGATGCCAGAACATTACGCTGAAAAATCTCGCGTTCAACTTCGAGTGTCTGTTTATGAATATCAGACATGATCTCAAGCCAGTTAGCTTTACCAGACGCAATCGTATCCAGTGCTTTTTCCATCTTCGCTGTATAGTCGTAATTGACGAAGCTAAACTGGTCCTTGACGGTTTCGATCAGCTTGATACCGTTTGGGTTGGCATGGATTTTTTGCTTCTTCTCACCAATAAACTCGCGTTCATACAGTTTTGCAAGAATAGTCGCGTAGGTAGACGGACGACCAATCCCTAGCTTTTCTAGGGCTGATACTAATGATGCCTGATTGTAGCGTTTAGGAGTGCTTGTGCGACGAGCCTTTAATTGAACCTCAAGAGGTTTGATTACATCACCTTCTTTCAGATCATCTGGGATAGGGTTATTGGAAAGCGCAGCTTCTTCTTCCTTTTCGTCCTTATCCGTCTCTTCATCATTGAGGTCGATCTTCTGTGATTCAGTGAACTGCAACCAACCTTTAAAAATCAAGTTTCTGGAACGAGCCACAAAATGCGCCACACGCTGCTCTAGTTCACCATTGATCTTAACAAAGACTTCTTTTTCCATGCGTACTTCACGCACATCATAGATTGCTTCTTCGAGCTGAGAGCAGAGGGTTCGATTCCAGATCAGTTCATAGAGCTGCTTTTCTTTTGGGTCAGAAAATGCGATTTGAGTATTAAAGATACTGGTTGGACGGATGGCTTCGTGGGCTTCCTGTGCTGATGCCTTTGCTTGCCATTTACGCCCTACTACAACGATATCCTCTTTACGTCCATACGCCTTAATTTCTTCAATGGCTTCATCACTAATGTTGGGCGAATCGGTACGGTGATATGTGATATAACCATCTTCAAACAGCTTTTGCGCATATTTCATCGTATCAGCCGGATACATACCTAATTGTGTAAAGGCTGTCTTTTGCAGCGTTGAAGTAATAAACGGTTTAGCCGGAGCTGATGGTGATTGTCTGTCTTTGATTGAAGTAACGGTCAGATCGGTAATTTTGGTTTTTAATTCTTCTACCATTTCCTTGTCGGTGATGTATTCCTGTCCGGGTGCAAACCACGAATGGTTTTTTGATTCCCCGGCTTTAGGGTCCCATTTAGCCGACCAACCTTTTTCAAAGTTGCTGAACAGTTCATAGAAATCGGTAGGTTTGAAATCGCGGATATCAATTTCTTTCTCAACGATCAGTCGTAATGCCGGTGTCTGTACTCGACCTACACTAGAAGTAAAACGGACAGCATCATGGACTGCCTGATGTAAGCCCCAACCAATACAGCGATCTAGTAGTCGGCGGGTTTCTTGGGCTGCGACAAGGTGCATATCAATTTTGCGGGGATTTTGAATGGCTTTGATGATTTCGTTTTTAGTGATCTCACCAAAAGTCACACGTTCATAGTCAGCTTCTTTCAAACCAAGCAAGACTTTTAAATGCCATGAAATGCCCTCGCCCTCGCGGTCTAAGTCCGTTGCGAGAAAAACTTTATCTACACGTTGAGCGGTATTCTTGAGTTTAATGGCAATGTTCTTTTTGCTTTCTGATATAGAATAAATACCTTTGAAATCTGGAACCGTGTAGCCCAAATCTTCAAAACCACCTTTTCCTAAGTCTCGAATATGACCGGCACTTGCCATCACTTCATATTGACCAGGATATACAGAATCCAAGTAGCCTTTAATTTTTTCGCATTTATTCGGTGATTCTACGATCACTAAATATTTTTGGTTCGTGCTCGCG
>RRZU012855136.1_pt1 | contig 28169 bp, 29 predicted proteins | sample 2165561 | NCBI WGS metagenome assembly RRZU01 (sample SAMN10456909, study PRJNA506462) | wastewater metagenome | isolation source: wastewater sludge | place: USA: Moscow, Idaho | reverse complement strand
GCAACCTGACGGCGAGTACCCTCCAGCGTCGAGATCGCAGCCCGCTGTGCTGCTAGATCCGTCTCATGACGGCGGGCATCCTCAGCAGCGATCAGCAGCTCCTCTGGGGATTGACCAAACACTGTGGGTTCGCGGTCTTCGTCAACCAATTGATCGAATGACCACGGTTCATTTGTCGGCAGGCGGCAGCCGCGTCGTTCCTCACAGCCCGCGCCGCAGGTGCATGTCTTGCCGCCAGGGCCGCGATCCCCACGATGAAACTCGTGGTTAACTGCCTCCTCGGCGTTCCACAGCCCGTCGATGATTTCTTGTGGGTGGCGAGGCGCAACCTCGTCAACAGGAACACCTGCTTGTTCTGCGAGTTGATGCCGGTCGGTGTCGACCATGATTGCCACATCTTCGGGCTTGAGGAGATAGGTTTCGGTTTCTGATTTATTGCCAGCGCAATTGGCTTCGTGTTTGAAGTAGATGGTTAGCGATGGGCTTGATTCGTGTGGGCTTGGCCCTGCCGTGCGATGTCGCATTGGCTTTCTCCTGTCGGATTGGGATCCGCAGGAGTCCGTCGAGCCGTAGAAAAGACAAGACGGGCAGGTTCACGCGCCTCGATATCGAGGTGATGCGTGATCCATGCCCGTCTAGCGGTTCTGCGGATCGAACTTGTTGTCGGTTATTTAGTTGTGCGCCTTAGAGTGCTTGAAACCAGGGGGCGGACGTTCGTGCCGTTGATGCAAGTGCTCCTCGTCGTCAAACCAAACCCTGGATAGATAGCCTTTGTGGGCGATTTCAATCTGTTTTCGATCTGGGTCGACTCGACATATGGTCTTGCCTGCAGCGTTCTTAATGGTTTTCACCAAATCACCTAAATTCACTAGTTAGCTAAGTTGCGAACATGCTGGGTAAAAAAACACACACCAACCACCCCGCCTACTCGACAAGTTCAAGGTTCTTGACCCGTACAGCGGTGGCTTGAAGCGATGTTTCAAAAGTGTCAGCCAATTCGCGTATGGCTCTTTTCTTTTGCCAATCGGGGAGGTCGTACCACCTACCTGGAACACACTCCCCGAAGGCTTGCTTAAACGGCGTGCGTGGCATCAACAGCGCTGCGCCAAGGTAATTTGCTTGAAACTCGGCTCGATCAAAACCCTCGGAAGCTACCTCCTCGGTAGCGATGGTGAAGGGGCGGTAGCTATTATTGCTAGAACACTTCATCGTCGGGTCACGATAATAGATGTGCTGATGCAGAATCAGGTGAGCGCATTCGTGTGCGACGGTGAAGCGCATTCGACTTTCCGGCGAACCACTTAGCGCATCATGATCAATGACAATCGTTTGAGCAGGAAACATCACGTCTATGGCTCGGCCACGACCGTCGAGCACCGGAGTTGATAAGTCTTGGAATATCGACATTCCGAGAATGCTTCCATCTTCTGATAGCCGGTGATAATCAAGTGTCGCCTCGAGGTGGAACTCAGCGAAACTCTCAATATCGAGTGGCTCGGGAGAATCTAGGTGCGAGCCGCCTCGATACGAGGCGAGCAATTTCTCCGCTTTCAACTCGAGTTTCTCTTTTGATACATATGCGGGCTGAAGGCTCACTAGTTCAAATCCTCGCCTTCGATAATGTCGATAATGCTCTTCCACTGCTTATCGCTCAGATCGCGCTCTTTGGCGCGCCGAAGGGCGACGCGCGCAAGATCGGTCTCCATGATGTAACCCGACAGATCAGCAGACACTTGGTTATCGCGAGTCCTTGCAGCTAGGTCAAACATACGCTCGCGTTCGGCGCCAGTAAGCCTTAGCGCTGCGGCAATGTCCTCGAGCTTGGTGTCTGGCGCTGCTCGACGCCCTTTTTCAATGTCGCTCAAATACGGTGCGGTCACTCCGATCATGTCGGCAAATTGCCTCATCGTATACTCGTGCCGCTTGCGATGGTCAGCGAGGAACTTCCCGAACTCTAAACGCGTATCCATCTTGCCTCCTTGCTTGTTAGCTAACAGGCTAACAGTTGGTGTGTTACGGCGCAAGTCCGACTCAACAACGGAGCACCACCGTTGTGGCTTCTTCTAGTCCTTGTTGTTGAGGCGTGAGTGGATTAACGGTAGTAAGACACGGTCCACGTCGGCTCTGAACTGGGCGTCTGAGAGGTACTTGATCGCGAAGTCCTGGTTTTGGTTCATGCGGTCAAGGACGATGTCTTGGATGCGCTCAGAGTAGACAATGGAGAACAAGTCCAGGGAGTTGTGGGCTCGAGCTTTGACCTCGGCGTCTTCGACCATGTCCTCGGTGAGCTGTTCGATGACCTTGTCCATGTGGGTGAACTCGGTCCCCCATCGGTCATTGAGTTTCGAGATGATGTTCGACAGGTTATCTTTCTCGTCTTCGCTCGCCCCTGCGGTGTCGGGGTTGTTCGCCAGTTGGCCTTCCTCGTCCATGAGGTCGATTGAGTCTTCGTAGACTTTTTGGATGCGGTAGTACTGCAGTGCAACCTCGTCTTCCAGATGCGGGGCGGGATCACCGTCGATGCGGAGTTTCCGGACGAGGAGTTTGGTGTAGGCGGCGAAACGATGCAGCCGCTCGTCGTCGTAGCGAATGATGTGGGTCAAGAAGTCGTAGTTGCGGTTGAACTTGTTCATCCGTGCTCGCACTTCAAGTTTGTCCTCATCCTCGAGCTCATTGAAACGCGCGACCGCTGGATCCAGGTAGGCGTTCAGGCGGCTGAAATCGAGATTGGTCTGCTTCGTCTGCTGGGTGAAGAACACTCTTGTGAAGCCCTCGATTTCCTTGTCCGTCCACAGGTGGTAGGAGGCGAGGAAGTGGTACAGGTCGTAGACGATGTTCGGATCAGTCTCTTCGGTGATACCGGTGGAAATGTAGTAGTCCTGGAACGACTGCTGGATCTCCTCAGCAGTGTTGACGAAATCGAGCACGAATGTGTCTGTCTTGCCCGGGTGCATGCGGTTGATCCGCGACAGGGTCTGCACAGCCTTCACCCCGTGTAGTTTCTTATCTACGTACATGGTGTGCAGCAGCGGCTGATCGAAGCCGGTCTGGTACTTCTCCGCAACGAGCAACAGCTGATACTCCCCGGTAGCGAACCTTTCGGGCAGCTCGGCTTCGGGAATCTGGTTGAGTTGTTCCTCGGTGTACTCCGCCCCCTGATCTTCGACAGCCCCCGAGAACGCGACCAGGACGCCGAGATCCGTGTACCCCTTCTGTTTGATGTAGTCACGGAAGGCGAAATAGTAACGAACCGCGTGCAAGCGAGACCCCGTCACCAGCATCGCTTTAGCCTGGCCACCGATCTTGTGGGCGACATTGGCACGGAAATGCTCGATAATGATTTCTGCTTTCTGGCGCAGATTGTACGGGTGCAGGCTCAAGTACTTGCCCAGAGCCTTATTCGCCTGCTTGGTGGAGTACTCAGGGTCATCGGCAGTGGTTTTACCGATCTTGTAGTACGTCTGATATGTGGTGTAGTTCTGCAGCACATCCAGAATGAAGCCTTCTTCGATGGCTTGCCGCATCGAATACACGTGGAACGGACGCGGGGTCGCATCCGGCACCGGGGTACCAAAAATCTCCAGCGTCTTCTGCTTCGGGGTGGCGGTAAATGCAAAGAATGACAGGTTCTCTTGGCGACCTTGCGTACGTAGCTCTTCAGCGATCTGCTCATCAATCTCAAGTTGCTCGGCCTCGACCTGCGCCTCGGCGGCCGCGTAGCGCTCTAAGAGGTCTTCTTCGGACTCTTTACCCGCCGTAGCGGTATCCGCCAGAACCTGCTTCAGCTTCTCCGACGCCTCACCAGTCTGGGATGAGTGAGCCTCGTCCACGATGACAGCGAACCGTTTTCCAGCCGTGGCCACCTTGCTCACATCTACGAAGGGGAACTTCTGCAACGTCGAGATGATGATCTTCACCCCGTCAGCCAGCGCGTCAGTGAGCTGGCGGGAATTCTTATCAACCTTGACCACCACACCGGCAGTGTGATCCATCGAGAAAACCGTGTCCTGCAGTTGCTTATCCAACACACGCCGATCCGTGATCACGATGATCGAATCGAAAACCGCCCGCTGCTGGTCATCATGCAGATTCGACAGGTGATGGGCTAACCAGGCGATCGTGTTCGATTTGCCCGAACCGGCCGAATGCTGCACCAAATAGTTCTTTCCAGCACCGTGCTCCTTGGCGTCCGACACCAGAGCGCGCACCGCGTCAAGCTGGTGATACCTGGGAAAGATGAGTTTGTCTTTGCGCCGGTCATTTTCATGCGGGACGAACTGGACGAACCGGTGCAGAATATCGAGCAGGGAATCCTTCGCCAGCACCTCCTCCCACAGGTTGGACGTCTTGTACTTACCCGGCACCGGCGGGTTGCCAGCACCATTCTTGTAGCCCCGGTTGAACGGCAAGAACACTGTGTCCATCCCGGCGAGCTTCGTAGTCATCCATGCCTCGTCAGTATCGACAGCGAAGTGCACCACCGCACGCCGGTTCAACCCAAACAACACCTCAGAAGCAGGGCGGGAACGCTTGTACTGATCAACCGCATCCCGATACGTCTGGCCAGTCAACTGATTCTTCAGCTCCAACGTCACCACCGGGATCCCGTTGACGAACAGCACGGTATCCACCGAGTTCTCGTTCTTCGTTGAATAGTGCAGCTGACGCACCACCGTCATCCGGTTAGCCCAGTACTTCTCCGCTAACACCTCATTCAAATCCGAACCCGGCGCAAAGAACACCAGCTTGAACCGAGCCCCCAGGTCTTCTACGCCACGGCGTAACACCTCTACCACGCCACGCCGGTCAAGCTCGCGAGCCACCCGTTTACAGAACTTTTCGCCAGCGTTCGCCCCATGAATACGCTCCAGGCGCTCCCACTGCTGAGGCTGAGTCTCCCGCACAAAATCCAGCAGATCCTCGCAATACAACCCAAGCTGCCTGTCATACCCCGAGGGCGACTTCGACTCATAGAGATCGAACTCGGACGGGCCAACGTGGGTCAACCAATACTCGATCTCGTCTTCAAACCTGCGCTCAGACGTATCCATCACGCCACCTCTCCCACACGAACCTTGCCCGTCACCAGATCATTAATAACCTGCTTGCGATACCTACCCATAAGCTCAATCTGCTTGTTTATCCCCGCAATAGTCGAATCGAGAACTTGCGTTTCACGTTTCAGGTACTCAACGATTGCAGCTTGCTCATCGATTGGCGGGATGAAGAGCGGAATCGAGCGGAGTGCTGAAATCTTGAAATCCCACTGATCCGTCCTAATCCCATATGAATCACGCCCAAAAAAGGGTATGTACGCACCGGATCTAATTGACCAATTAAAGAACTCTGGGTTCGGATGTCGCAGATCAAACACGTAATAAGCAGGACTCACAATTCCGTCTAATCTTGAAACTCCGTAGGAACCTTGCCAAGCCTTCATCTTGTTCATGACAAACTGGCCACAATCCACGGCAAGATATCCGCTCAAATCGTCCGGAAGTCTGTTGTGATTATCTGGCGAGCCTTCTGTAGCCCTATCCACGACCCCATTTGCTCGCTCGACAGAAAGAACACGCCGTTCCGGCTTGTTCTTCACGCTAACTCTACGAAGCACGGACTTAAGAGGGCGCTCTGACCAGGTAACAGGAACTTCTCCGATCCACTCGATGCCACTATCTTTCATTGGCACATCAGGATCCAGCCCACGGGTCACGGTGCGAGCGATCAACTCACGCCTGTACCGCTCCAACAACTCCACCTGGCGAGACATCTTCCCGACCAACCCATCAATCTCAGCTGTTTTGTGACTCAAGAAGTCAACAATGGCTGCTTGTTCCTCGCCAGTCGGCACAAGAAGTGGAAGGCTTGAAACGTCACCAAAGGTCAAGCTTTGACGAACGCCACCTCCCATGGAATAAAACACTTTACGAAAGTCATATGACTTTAGAAGCGCTTCGAAATACGTTGCATTCACTCGGCTTCGCTGCCTTAGCGTCACGTAGGCTGAAGTTATAATTCCTCGTTCTCGCACGAGTCCCGTTCGCAAGCTCTTCTGATCATTCTGAAGATCTGTGAGCCGGAGGACAATATCATTCGGTTCAACTATGTTGTAGCCCTCGAACTATTCGGGCAAGAGACCGCCACGCTGATTAATATCGCGCTGCACAATCTGCCCGTAACTGAGAGACAAGAGATTAGTTTCAATCAGCCCGTGGTTCTTATTCTTATGCTCACAAAACAGGCCTTTTAAGCGGACTACCTCCCAATTCTTCGGGCGGTGTTCAAGCCATGGGAAAATCGGCGACGCCATTTATTTCACCTGCTCGCTGAAGAGTTTGGCGATGTCGGCTTGGATACTCGCGGAGAGGGCCTGGATTTCGGTCAATGTTTCTACCGGGTCGCCGAGTTCTTCGTATTTGTAGAAGTAGCGGGTGAAGGGGATCTCGTAGCCGATCTTAGTTTTGCTGTGTTCGATCCATGCGTCGGGGGCGTAAGGGATGACTTCGCGTTGGAAGTACGCTTCGACGTCTTCGCGGAACGGGATCTGTTCGGTGTCGCGCAGGTCTGGGTCGGGTTCTGGGTTGCCTTTCGTATCGAGGCAGATATCCGCGTCCGGATTCTTCACACCTAGTTCTGCCACGATCTTGCGCAGCACAGTAATGCTGATCTTCTGGCCTCGCTCTTTGAGGCCTTCGCGGAGCACATCAGTGAACTCGTCACGGTTGAGAAACACGCGCTCAGAGTCAAGCCCCTGTAGGGAGTCGATGATTGCGTCTTGTAGGCGCTTGCCCGCTTCGATCTCCTGGGAACGCGCCGGTTCGGCCTTCTTCCTGGAAGTAGCTATCGAGCTGAATGCCTTGGATTCTTGGAGCGCCTCGATCGCCTCGGGTGTGGTTTGGAAGCTGAGCCGCAGGGGGCGTTCGACGGTGACTTCGTGGTAGGCGAAGTCTTCGGTGTCGAAAATCTTCGACTCCTCAGTCTCCCGGAATTCACCGTAGATGCGCGTGATGTCGGCGATGTTTTCCTCGGTGAGTTCTTTTCGCTTTTCACCGAGGGGTTTGCGCATCCGCTGGAAGTAGTTGGTGGCGTCGATGAGCTGCACCTTGTTTTTGCGGCGGCGCTCTTTCCGGTTCGACAGCACCCACACGTAAGTGAGAATTCCGGTGTTGTAGAACATCTGATCCGGTAGCGCGATGATCGCTTCCAACCAGTCGTTCTCGAGGATCCAGCGGCGGATCTCAGATTCACCCTGCCCGGCTCCGCCTGTGAAGAGGGGCGAGCCATTGAACACGATCCCTATCCGTGTGCCCGGGGCATTCACGAGATCCTGTGGGTCGTAGGGCTTCATCTTCGAGATCATGTGCTGCAAGAAAAGAAACGAGCCATCCGACACACGCGGCGTTCCAGCGCCGAAGCGACCCTGGTACCCCTTTCGTTCAGCCTCTTCCAGAATCGGGCCAGCGTACTTCTTCCAGTTCACGCCGAAGGGCGGATTACACAGCATGTAGTCAAACGGCATGCCTGCCGTCTTGTCGTCAGTGAGCGAGTTACCAAAATAGATGCGCTCCTGGCGTTCGCCTTTGATCATGATGTCCGACTTCGCCACCGCATAGGTCTGCGGATTGAGTTCCTGGCCAAACACCTCAAGGCGTGCCGTCTCATTCATTTCGGCGACGTGCTGGGCTGCGATCGACAACATGCCGCCCGTGCCCACCCCTGGATCGTAGAGAGTGGCCATCGCGCCGTCAGTGCAGATCCGGTCGAAGTCTTCCTCGGGGCTAAACAGGATGTTGACCATGAGCTTGATGACTTCGCGTGGGGTGAAGTGTTCACCAGCAGTCTCGTTCGACAACTCAGAAAACCGGCGAATGAGCTCTTCAAAGATGTAGCCCATCTGGTCGTTACTGACGACGTCCGGGTGAAGGTTGACTCTGGAGGACGTGAACTCGGACAGCACGTGATACAGCAGGCCCGCTTTGTCGAGGCGTTCGATCACGTTGTAAAAGTTGTATGCCTCCATCACTTCACGCGCAGCGGGGGCAAACGCTTGCACGTAGTAGCTCAGGTTCTGTTCAAGATTGTCCGGATCGTCCAGCAGGGTCTTGAGGGTGAAGTTCGAGGTGTTCCAAAACGGGTAGCCCGTGGCTTTCGCGTACTGCAGCTCCTTGATCTTGTTCGGCACCGAGGTGGCCTTGATATCGAGGACTGCCTGTTTGGTGTCCATCAGAACCGAATCGAGGCGGGTCAACACAGTGAACGGCAACACGACGTCGCCGTATTCGTGCTCCTTGTAGTCGCCACGCAGGATCTCTGCGATATTCCAGATCAATGAAACATGGCTGGAGAGTTTATTAGTGCTCACTCGGGTCGATTCCTTCACTCATTAGTCGTTCGTAGCGTTCATTGGAGATCACCACTGCGATCGGTTTGCCGTAGCGCAGAACATAGGCAGGCTCATCCTTCTCAGCCACCTCTTTGATCAGGCGCGATTCTTGACCGCGCGAGAGATCACCGATGTTGATATGGCGCATCGGAACCTTGCGTCGCTTGGCCACCACGACCTCCCTCAACCTCGAACGTAACGCCTCCAAGTTTCCCACAAACCAGCCGCCTCCAGGGCTAGAACACGGCGTACTTTACATGTAACTTCAAGATAACTTCATCATGCGGTTTCCCATGTGTTTTTACATGTACTTTGAGCGATGCGTGAGCCAGTGGCACACCGCTACACAGAAGCCGACCCCCTCACCGTGAACTCGCCAACGCAAGCGCCGAACCCGACCCCCCTCCCGCCACTTCGTAGGCCGTCTAGGAGGCTAGAACCGCTCCGGACGGGCTACTTGGCTACGCCAGAGAAGAAGCGCAACCACCCTCAAAACCAACAAAACCCCTGCTCAACAGCCGATTCGCGGCAATCTCGCCCCTTATCAAATGCGAGGTCTTTGGCTCCATTAACAGCAGCCGGGTCGAAATTTCGATCCGGCTGCTGTTTTTTGGCTCACTGCACCCTCGCTGGTCCACGGGTCGGTTATGAGCCTCTCGAAATTTTGTGGCGGTGAGAGCGGGCGGTGTGCCAATAGTGGCACACCGCCCGCTCTCACCGCCATCCAGGAATGCAACCCGCCGTAGACTTACTTCGTTTGACCCCTAATGCTCACTTCATCCCAGCCAGAACACTCACATCCCTGCACTCGGAACAATCGGAGAACGCATGCCTAAGCTCGTGGTCGGCGCCGCGATCGTCGACTCACTCACCCGCCCCACCCGCCTCCTCGCCGCGCAACGCTCGTACCCCGAGAACCTCGCGGGCCTGTGGGAGTTCCCGGGCGGCAAGGTTGAGCCCGGCGAGACCTCCGAGGCAGCATTGCGGCGTGAGATTTCCGAGGAGCTTTCGACATCACTAGTTCTGGGCGCTCGCGTTTCTTCCAACGACGACGGCGACTGGCCACTTCCGAACGGCAGCAACATAAGGATATGGCTGACGGAACTCGCAGATGGGGCACCCATGCCGCGCCTCGGTTCAAGCCACCGAGAGCTACGCTGGGTACGCGCAGCTGAGATCTCGGGGCTTCCCTGGCTCCCGGGCGACCTCCAAATCCTGCCCGCGCTGCTTGAGTGCTTCGAGAGATTTGAGTGCTTCGAGAGATGACCAGCGGCGCCACAGGCTGACAGGCTGTAAGTCGCGCTCTTCCACCAATTAACAGGCTTTTTACCTGGTAAGAGGCTCCGTACCCCAGTTTGCGGAAGTTTTACACCCCAGTTTGCGGATTCTTCCTTAGGGCATCACTTCACCAGTTCACGCCACCACTGTAGTTCTGGTTCTGCTGCTCCTCGTATTCGCCCTGGCCACGGCGGTTGCGGTCCCGCAACTGCTCTTCCTTGCCCTGCATGTCAGGGGCAAGGTCTCCGCCGGAACCACCGCCTGATCCGTTGCCGCCTGAGCCACCCGAACCGCCGTTGCTTCCACCAGAACCATCGCCGTTCTCTCCAGAACCTCCATCACCCGAGCCATCAGAACCGTCGGTCTGCTCGTTGTCTTGTTTCTTCTGCTCTTGGCGCTCGGACTGATCCTGGTTATCCTCGGACTCCTGGCAGGGCGCTAAGGTTTCTTGAGCCAGCGCGTATTTCTCCACCGCTACGGCGGAATCACCACTGGCCACCGACGCGTCACCCTGTAGCTCCTGGCCTATCGAGAGATTTCGACGGACCTTGCATTCTGGCTGATTATCCGGGTCGACAACCTGCCCGTTTTCACGTTTGGCATCCGGCACACGCGTCAAGGCCACTTCCAGATCCGCAACACCAGCGTCCACCATCGCCACATCAGAAATCACGTGGTAAGTTCCCACGTCCGTACCAGCTGCACCACCAGCACCATCGACACTCCCGGCGCCGTCCGAACCACTGTCAGCACCATCGGATTCCCCGGGATCACCCGAGTTTTCAGGTCCAGCACCGATGGCGCCAGAGTCCACACCCAATCGCAATCTTGTCGTTCCACGATTGAAAGGAGACTCCCACCCTTCCCACCCATCCGGCACGGCTCGCATGTTCGTCTGGTAGTGCCGTTCAGCGGTCTCGAAACGGCCATCATGGTATGCCACCCGACCGAAGTGGGCGCTCGTTACGATCAAGCCACTCCATACGGATAGTGCAACTAATAGAATCGTGACACCCACCGAGAGCAGGACTTTCACATTCCAAGCCATTGTGAACCTACGCCCACTTTGGCTTTGCACGCCTCTCACCATGTGCCTCCACCCCTCACCGTTGGACCCGTCGCCGCTTGACCTACCGCAGTCCTTCCCGCTGATGCCCGACGCAGCTCAACAGCCTCGCGCAGCCGTGGCACTATCGCACAGATCTCCCACAGCAGCAGCCCACTGAGCATGAGCCCAAACGGCCAGATCTGGACGTTGTATACACTGCGCGTATTCGATCCCTGCTCTAGCAGATCCTCGATACCACCAACCAACAGCCCTTCGTCAATCCCAGGATTCGAACCATCACTGACTCCAGAACCGTCACCAGAACCACCACCGACTCCCTCACGATGCGCATACGGAACCCCAAGTTGCTCAGCAACCTGCTGAAGTACCGTCTCATTAATGCGCGATACCGCAGGCTGTCCTGTTGCCGGATCGATGATGTAGCCATCACCGTCATAACCACCTTGCATGGGCATCTGCCCACCCTCCTCGGTGCCGTATCCAAGTACAGCACCACCGGAGACATACTTCCCGGCTTCTGCAAATTGAGGCCTCGGCTCCGCATACGGGTCGGTGGATTCGCCATCGGAAAAAACGTACAGAATACGAACGTTCCCGGGCCTTTCTTCGGCTGAACGCTGCAACGTCGTCGTCAATTCGTCCGCCGGGCGATTGATCGTCGATCCCTGCGACGTGTACGAACTCTCCAATTTGAACGTCTCCGCCCAGGACTCAACAGCACGCAGATCCGAGGTGAGTGGCAACTGCGTTGTGGCGCGCGAGTCAAAGCGGATGATGGAGAAACGCGCCCCTGGGTACTCGCGGGCAAGCGCGACCAGATCGGCCCGGACGCCGTCGATTCGCCGATGGCCGGCCGCCGGGTCCGTCGCCTCACCACCGTCTCCGGCACCATCAGACTCGCCAGAATCAGCAGCGCCCGTGCCACCCTCCACATAGTCCTCAGCACCCATTGATCCAGTTGCGTCGACGACGAAGTACACCTCCGCGTTCGTCCCAATCTCAGCGACGTCCGTGCGAACGCCGGGAGCGGCACCCATCAGGGCGACGACGGCGACCATCAGCCCACGCCGTATCCACCTCCAGTCACGCCCACTCACGTTCCATCCGGTACCGTGCGCGACACCCCGTTGAAGACGGTGCCGCGAACCCTCACGGGCACCGAGCCGGAAACCCCGATTGCTGCCCGCACGCGCGCCAGATTCTCGCCAGCCCAGCCAACACAGCGTCAGCCCTGCGACCAGCACAATCACCACTAGCCACCACGGCCAGATCCACAGGAGTTTCATACCTTGAATCTCCATCCGACAAAAATAATCACGCCCACTCCAAGCAGCGCCACCACAGGCCAGACACCCGGACGGTCAAAGATGACGAGCCGCGGTGTGGCACCCAACTCGATGGCATCCTGTTGCTGGACGTCGTCGATAATGGTGGGAGCGGCGTCGGCGTCGTTGGCATAGAAGAAGGTACCGCCCGCATCCTCCACAACCTGGCGCATACCGGTCTCGTCCGGTGCCATCGCAAGAAGGGAATCAATGAAGAGGCCGTAGAGCTTGATGTTGCGGGTCTTCACCGCGTCGCCAGCCTCGGGAAGAGTGAAGAGCTCGTTGCCGAGCACCTCGTTGTCCGTGGCGAGGATGAGCGTGCGCGAACGTTCAGTATCGGCCAGGTCGAAGGCCTGCGTGCAGGAGACGACACCATCTCCTACCAGGGACGAACCATAGTCGACGTCCGTTTCGGTTCCCGCAATGAACTGGAAGAACTCGTTGGTGTTCTTCGGCCACACACTAACACCATATCCCGAGGTCTCTAGCGCAAACGAGGCCGCACGCAACTGCTCGGAGATCATCGTGTAGTCATCCGAGAGCGGGAACACCGTACGAGCGGAGGAGTTGAAGATAAGAAGCGCGACGCGTTCTCCTTGAAATCCTTCAACAAGGTCGGCGAAGGTATCGAGTATCTGGGAATCAAATTCAATAACCGATCCCGACACGTCAAGGCACAGAACAATATCGCGACTCGCCATCTTATCATTCACATCAACGTTGTCACTGGGACGGGCGGCAATAACGGCAGCCGCAAGCAATGTGGAGCCAAGCGCCACGGTAAGTGCCGCCATGGCGGCACTGTAACGAGCAAGCCGGGAGCGGAAGCGAGCGGCTTGCCGCACCCGCGCGGTATGAGCAACACGAATCACAGGCTGCGAATCACGCGCTCGCTGCCACGAGAACCACCCAAGCGCGGCTGCCCCCGCAAACACCAGGGGAATAATCCACCACATCACCATCGGGACACCACCGCCAGCGCGCGGCTCACGGACTCCTCCGCGTGCGCCTGGGGATCCGGCGCGAAGCTCGGACGCTCCCACGAAGCAAGCAACCCCGCCACCTCGGCTAATGCCTGATGCTCACGCATATCCCCCACCGACCACGACGACACATCCCACCCGGAGCGCTCCGACACGATAGCCCGCATCTGTTTGCCCAGCTCCAGGTGGAGGGCTCTCAGACCCTCTTGATCCGTTAACGGCAAGTACGTATCCGCGATACGCCGAATATCCTCAATCCAGCGCTCTCGATCCGATACCGAGAACGCCCCCAGCGTCATTTCACGTAACGCATTTCTCCTGCGCCAATAAGCAACACACAGGAACACCAACCATGCCGCGAGTACCACCACGCACACGATAAACGCCACAAGAAAGGGCATCCGCGCACCAAGGGGTTCAACAAGAGAATCAACGGGCACGATGCTGCCTCCTCAACAAGCCCGTAATCGCCGGCAACACATCTGCACTGGAACTCACCGGCGCATGCAGTACCTCATGCGCCCGCAACACGGCGACGCTACGCTCTTCCCACATCTGGCGGTCAGCCATCAATTCCTGGCGAAACACGTCGTCGTCGCGCACATACGCCGGGAGTGGGATGTCACCGTCAATCTCCATCATGTCATCCACGTTCTCCTGCGTCAGCGGCATGTCCGCCACGCGCACCACGAGCAGTTCGTGGCGAGTACGCACACGCCGCAGCGCCACGTCGTCGCCCGGCTGCGGCCAGAACTGGTCCGTCACCAAAATGACGAGCGACCGCTCGCGCGTAGTCCGCAGTACGTATTCCAGCAGCGCCGAGACCCGAGATGAGCCTCGTCCCTCGTTCAACCGTGCCTGCGCCCGCCGCAGTACGTACTCCAAATGTGCCAATCCATGCCGCCCAGGAAAGTGCTCGACCCCGGTCGAATCACCCATCGTCAGCCCTAGCCGATCCCCGCGCTGCGACGATAGAAACGCGAGCGTCTCCGCCGCCACGAGAGCCACCTCCGTCTTATTTTCCGACGACGGCGTCGCAGCCAACATTTCGCGCCCAGTATCAACGACAAGTTGGGTGAACACGTCCGTCTCTCGTTCAAAGCGTTTGATAACGGGAGAGCCAACTCGCGCGGAAACTTTCCAGTCGATATCGCGGACGTCATCGCCGGGAACATAACCGGTAAGGTCCTCGAAATCGTGGCCCTTGCCGGTAAGAATCGAGGTGTGGGCGCCCTCGAAAAGACCTGCCGCCTGCCGCACCACAGGCAGGGTAAGGCGTGCACGAACCAGGGCCATGCGGGAAGTGCCGCTGTTCAACCGTTGCGACTCAGCCATGTTGCTATGCCCCATCCACACTCACTACCAGCATTCAATCACCGCTATCGCTACGGGGCGGGAACCGCCGCGAACACAGCATCCACGAGAGATTCCGGTGTTACATCATTCGCCAGGGCATCGTAGGTGCGCACGAGTCGGTGCCGGAGTACGGCGTAACGCAACGCCTTGACGTCGTCGGGCACAACATAGTTTCGTCCCGCCTGTAGCGCGAGCGCCTGACCCACCTGCATGAGAGCGAGACCACCGCGTGGCGAAGCACCCACCCGCACCTGCGAGGTAAATCCGGGGATAGGCCGCGGGCCACCACCACGCGTCGTATTAATCAACGCCACGATGTAGGACTTGATGGCGCTGTCCACGTATACCTTCTGACTCATGGCCTGTAAGAACATGATGTCCTCAGTGCTAATGGGCTCGACGCCGTCGGGCCGCCCAAACGTTCGCTGCGCGGTACGCGTGAGGATTTCGATCTCTTCGGAGGGCTGCGGATAAGAGAGCACCTCTTTGATGAGGAAACGATCCATCTGCGCCTCGGGCAGCACGTAGGTGCCTTCCTCCTCGATCGGGTTCTGGGTGGCCAGCACCATAAACGGGGCGGGAAGCTTGTAGATCGTACCGCCAATGGACGTTTGCCGTTCCTGCATCGCCTCCAGCATCGCCGACTGCGTCTTTGCCGACGACCGATTAATCTCGTCCAGCAACACCACATTCGCGTGCACCGGCCCAAGCTGGGTAGAGAACTGGCCCGACTCATACGAGTAAATCTGCGTGCCCACAATATCGTTCGGCATGAGATCCGGGGTGCACTGAATGCGGGAAAACGTCCCGGAGATCGCATCGGCGAGGGTGGTGGCCGCCGTCGTCTTGGCAAGTCCCGGAACAGACTCAAGCAGAACGTGCCCCTGGGCCATGAGCGCGGTGACAAGCGCGGTGTAAAGGCCGTCCTGTCCCACCACCCGGCCGCGGAAAATCTGACGGATACGCTGCAGCAACTCGGTAACGCGAGCCAGCTCGTCGTCGGTGATCTTTCCTGTGGCCAGTTCATTTCCAGCACCGGTTGTATCAACCATCGTCCGCGATTCCCCCTCGGTTATTCGACCTACCCAGGCACATTCTTACCCTGGCACGTCCGGTGTCATTCCGCCGCTAGTTAACGTGCCCCAGGCGATACTCTCACTCCAACCTGGCAGTTTCCTGCTTGGTAGAACCCCAGTCACGTCCCAGATACACGACCTTTTCACCTTAGTGAATACATAACTCTAGAGGGTAGGAATTCAGCTATTCCAGAACACTCTCGAAGCCTCTTCCCGAACGCCACAAGTGGCGTCCTGGCATCACAGCACGTAGCATCACAATTGATAACACTTTGATTTCGGTTCTAACGAATGTGTTCTAGCCAACAGTGCTATATTCCAGCGTGCATTAGCGTGGGTCCGGTTGTGCGCCAGCTCGTACAACAACGCAACGCCACTCGTGGCAGACGAATTTACTCATGGGAGAGACAAGCCGATGACCATACCCCAAGGACAAAGTCCCGCCGGGTGGCAAGGGCCGTGGACCGAGCAAACGCCGCCTCCACCTCCACCGCAGCGCCCTTCACGCTCCCCGTTGTACTTCCTCATTTTCGCGGCGCTCGTCCTCTTCGTCACCGCCGCCGCCATCTTCTATGTCAAAGTCATCCAGGGCGGCAGCTCCGCAAACCCCGGAGGCAACTCCTCGCATTCGGCCTCCGTCGGCCAGAACGAACCCGAAGGACCGGCCGATCCCGCCGCCTTGGACAGCGCACGCAACGCAATCACCCAGCTAACCACTGCGCCACAGTGCACAGACTCAGCTTTCCCCGCGCAGTCCGCTCAAACAATCCTCAACCTCGCCGACCTCTCCACCAGCTCCGACGATCTCGCCACCGTGAAGGACACCCTCACCACCCTCAGCGCGGCGTGCGGCGGCACCTTCACCGGAGAACTCCGCGAGGCATTTTCCACAGCCGATCTTCCCAACAAACTCGAGAAGCTCATCGACTCCAACGACTGGGTCACACTCACCCGCCCCGCTCCCGACGGCGCCCTCTCGCAAGCTGAATTCACCACCAGCGCTGAGAATATCCGTTGCCGTTTTGTTGACGACGACGTCGCCTGCTCCATTTACGCCTACGACTACCCGTCACCTCCTGGTTGCGAGGGCAAAACCGCCACCTATCGCATCGACCCGTATGGCAATGTCACCGCAGGCTGCTCCAAGTCGATCGACACCGACCAGGTGGTCGAATACGGCACCTCCATCTCTCACGATGGCTACGCCTGCACCCTCGACCAAAATGAGGGCGTGACCTGTTGGAATCAGGTCACCGGCACAGGATTCCAGCTGAAGAGGGCCGCAGGTACTATCTTCTGAGAGATGTGGGGGCGCATGAGAAATGGCTGCCACCATCCCCCAGACTTAGCGACACCCCTGTCGCCCTAGTTCTCGGGTTAGGGTAGGTTTATGCCCACCGACATGCCAGAAATAGCCACCCAACGTAAGCGACGCCCAGTTCGCAGCAGACGGCGTATCAAGCGAGGCTGGATCCCCAACTATCACGGGGCTTGGGCAATGATCGTCATTCCGCCTCTCGTGGGAATCATCGAGGGCGGATTCCGCCCCGCCCACATCGCACTGCTGGCCATGTGGTGGGTGGGATACTTCCACTTCTTTGCCGCTACGGTGTGGTTGCGTTCGCAGCTCAAGGATCGCTTCCGCGCCCCGGTTGTCGCATACGGAATAGCCACCGTCATCGCCGGGCTCGCAACGTGGTGGGCAGCGCCGTACCTGTGGCGCTGGGTGCCGGTTTTCCTGCCGCTGGTGGCCCTCGCCGGATGGGCCGCGTGGAAGCGGCAAGATCGGAGCCTCGGAGCCGGGCTAGACACCGTCATCGCCGCATGCCTAATGCTCCCCGTCTCGTGGGACGTAGCAACCGCCGGATCAGCGGGACTCGCCGCCACCCCCAGCATCTGGACTCAAACGGCGCTGCTCTTCGGTTACTTCGCCGGGACAGTTTTCTACGTCAAGACCAACATTCGCGAGCGAGACTCCAACGGTTACCTGGTGGCCTCGATTGTATGGCACGCCTTGTGGCTGGTCGTGGCGACGGTGGTGTCAAACCCATGGCACGTGGCCGTATGGGTGGCGCTCGTGGCACGCGCGATTGCCGTGCCCCTGCTGAGGCGGAGCGGCACCGCTATTTCAGTGACGGCGATCGGGGTGGCCGAGGTGGTGACGTCAATTCTCGTCACCGCCTCGTTACTGGTGTAGGTGCGATGCTGGCGTAGCCGCGCGTCCAAGCCAAACACGTGTCATTTTCCGATACACGTGACGCATTTTCCCGCGGAAAAACTGTCGCACGTTTCAGGAATCGTTACACGTTCCGATAGGGCAGGTGCTGGCGGGTCCACTCAGGTTTGGCTAACTGTGGTGCGCGGGCACGATCCCAAAGGCGTATGCGGGCACGATCCCAAAGGATTGAGTTTTTTGGAAAGAATTGAGCCCGAGGACACGTCAAAATGCCTCAATTCTTTCCATTTTCCTCAATTCTTCAGGAACAAGGAAGGCGCCCGCACCTTCGTGCGAGCGCCCCATCCACACCGGAACCCGTCACTGCTGGAATTCGTCACTGCTGGAATTCGTCGCGGAACTGCTCCAGCGAGCGCAGCAGGCGCAGTGACCCGGCGGGCTCAGCGACCGTGACACGCACGCCCTCGTCACCAAAGCGGCGCACGGTAATCCCGTTCTCCTGGCAGATCTCCTCAAAGCGCACGCTCTGGGCGCCGAAATCGAGCCAGATGAAGTTGGACTGCGAAGCCGGGACGTTCCAGCCCTGAGCCGCAAGCGCGGCAAGCAACTTGGCGCGCTCGTCCTTCAGCACCTCAACCTGGCGATTCACCTCAATTTGCGAACGTAGCGCAGCACGAGCGGCAGCCTGGGCCAAACCGTTGACCCCAAATGGGGTGGAAATCGCGCGCAAACCCGACGCCATCGCCGGGCCCGCCAAGGCATACCCACAGCGTAGACCAGCCATGCCGTATGCCTTGGAGAACGTGCGCAGCACGATGAGGTTCTCGTATTCGGGCAGAAGCTTGCGCGAGTTGACGATATCGTCCATCTCGGTGAAGTGAATGTACGCCTCGTCAAGGACCACTGGAATCGTGCTCGGCACTTCGTCCAGGAACGCAACCAACTCCGAATGGGTAAGACTCACGCCGGTGGGATTATTTGGCGAGCAGAGCAGGATCGCGCGCGTGCGCTGGGTGATCGCCTTGAGCATTCCGCGCAGATCATGCGCGTACTCGCGGGTGAGGGGCACCTTGACGGCCACTCCCCCAGCTGCCTGGATAGCAATCGGATAGGCCTCGAACGAGCGCCACGGCAGCACAACTTCACCCTCGGGCGTCACGACAGCCTGCAGAATCTTCTCGATGAGCGACGTCGAGCCATTGCCCACCACAATGCCCGAATCGGGCCATTCATGCAGCGCAGCGAGATCGGCGACGAGGTCCGTGGCAAACATGTCCGGGTAGCGGTTGAGCCCTCCCGCAACCGACTGCAACACCGCCTGCACCTGCGGGAGCGTGGGGAAAGGCGTCTCGTTTGACGCCAGCTTGATCGCATGGGGATCGTTCTTTCCCGGGACGTAAGAAGGCAGCGCCAACACTTCGGGACGGAACCACATCTGTTCTGCATTGTCCATGTCACTATTTTGCCTTGTGCGCCCGCACGCGGCGGCCAAAGGTCACCAACTGGTCATCACTGATCACCGGAAAGCCACCAACTGGACGAAAATCACGCCATTTCTTGACCCTCTCCATGGAGATTAAAAACCATGGGGTATAGGCTTTTTCTTCGCACTAAGGTGAAAACATCCGTCGTGCGCGTTACACGGTCATAAACCGGCAATACAATATAATTCGAGACCTCGGTTCTTCTCCACTACGTTGGGTACCGAGTGCCTCGGTCATAGTCCAACAACTCGGTCACAATCCGATACGGCAAAGGAACATCATGAACACGAATTCAGATCCACTCGGTGGCCTGCGTCTCGACGCCGAATCCCTCACCCGTTCTGCCATCAAGGGGATTCGCGGCCTTTTCGGCATCACCGGCTTCTTCGCTCTCGCTATTGGCATTGCGCTTCTTGTATGGCCGGGTGCGACCCTCCGCGTGGCCGCAACGCTTATGGCCCTCTACTTCGTCGTCGACGCCCTCATGCGCCTCTACATGGCCATTACCACACAGCTTCTCTCCACCGGCTGGCGCATCCTCAGCATTCTCTTCAGCGTTCTCCTCCTCGTCGGCGGCATCTTCATGTTCCGCAACTCGACGGTGGCCGGAGAAGCTCTGCTCATCACAATCGTCTTTGTCGTGGGCATCTCGTGGATCATCGAGGGCATCCTCGCTCTCACCGAATCCGGCTTCGCCCGCTCGCAGGGCTGGGCAATCTTCCTCGGCATCATCTCGGTACTCGCTGGCATCAGCGTCCTCGCGGTTCCCACCTGGTCCGCTGTGGTCCTCATGACCTTCACCGGCATCTCTCTGGTGATCACCGGCATCTCGTCACTCGCCCGCGCCTTCACCTTCGGTAAAGACGTGCTCAAGACGATGGACGCTCGCGGCGTCGACATCATCGACGGCGAGATCATCGACTGATTTTTGGCTTTGGCTGACTTGGCTTTGGCTGAATTTTTGGCGACGACGACGCGAGGCACCGGTTTCCCAGCGGTCACGTTCGTCATTGGCCGAGGGTCATCACCAATTAAAGCAACTAGCTTTTATCGCTTCGGGACTAGCAGCAACTGAATAACAAGAGCTAGATGGCATGCCTAACTGAGCACCTCCGACGATTCGCCGGGCGGTGCTCAGTTGCCGTTTAGGCTTCTCGTAAATAGGCAATGGGTCAATTCTCTGTGGGGCACTGCAGGTTCGGTGAGCCGCTGAGCAGCTCTCGTTACCGCAGGTTGTGTAGTTGTGTGAGGCGGCGCGTCAGCCTTCGTATCCGGGACGGTGCCAGTCGCCGGAGCGGCCACCGGCCTTGTGGATAATCTTGCAGTCGGTGATTGCGGCCGAGCGGTCGACTCCCTTGACCATATCCACCACCGCAAGCGCCGCCACCGTCACCGCCGTGAGCGCTTCCATCTCCACGCCCGTGCGATCTGCCGTGCGCACAGTGGCGGTGATCGCCACGTGGTCCTTCTCCAGGTGGATATCCACGGCCGCACCGTGCACACCAATGGTATGGGCAAGCGGAAGCAGATCAGGCACCTTTTTTGCAGCCGCGATCCCGGCAATACGCGCCACGGCGACGACGTCGCCCTTGGGAACCGTCCCTTCCCGCAGCGCACTCATCACCTCGGTGGAGCAACACACCGTGCCGATGGCCGTTGCTTCGCGGACGGTCGGCTGCTTGGCGGTCACATCCACCATGTAGGCCTCGCCCGAACCGTTGAGGTGGGTGAAGGTCATTTTTTCGCTCACTGTGGGGTCCTTTTCGTTCATTTTCGTTCATCGTGTTTCGTGGATGGCGGTGAGAGCGTTCTATGTGCCTATATAGGCACATAGAACGCTCTCACCGCCACAAAAGTTCAATTGGTCGGTAGTCACCGAAACCACATGACATCCACCGGATCTCCCTCGTTGACGTTGGCGACCTCGGCGGGGACGCGCGCCAAGCCTGTGGCCAGCGGAAGCGCCGCGATGAGGTGCGACTTTGATCCACCAGTGGTCGCGGGGCCCACACCGTTGGCATTCATGTCAGCTGCGTTACTCACCCAGCCACCCGTCGCGCCACCATCGGGCCTGTCATCTACCCAGCCACCCGCCCCATCACCAACGCGGACGCACGGCAGGAACTGGGTGCGGCCAGCCGATCGAGACCACGACACTCCGGCAACATCAGGCCGGAACATCTCCTCGTACTTTGGCACCGCGCGGCCAAACAGCAAATCCAGGAGCGGACGCCCGAACAGCTGCCACGACACAAACACCGACACTGGATTGCCTGGGAGGCAGATGATCGGGACGTGACGACCGGTCGAATCAGCAACCGTGCCATATCCCTGCGGCTTTCCGGGCTGCATGGCAACTTTATCGAAGGTGACACCTTCGCTGAGCAGTGCCGCCTTCACCACGTCGAAGGCGCCCGCACTCACGCCACCCGTCGTGACGATAAGGTCAGCACCATCCGCGAGCGCCCGCAGCCCGGTAAGAAACGAATCGGTGGTATCCGTGTGGCAGGCGAAGGTTTCTGGGGTGGCTCCCGCCTCGGCAGCCAGTTGGGTCACGAGCACCGAGTTAGAGTCGGGGATCTGGCCCGGCGCGATCTCTTCGCCGGGTGCTCGCAGTTCGTCCCCGGTAGTTACTACACCCACTCGCGGACGGGCGTGCACCGCAACATCGGCGTGACCGAGCGCTACGAGAGCCGCCAGGTGAGCTGGAGTGAGGGCCGTGCCCGCCGCGAAGGCAAGAGCACCGGCCGCAATATCCTCACCGGCATAGCGGATGTGCTCGCCGGATGCAGGAATGGCAGTGGGAACGATCCGAGCCGGCGGGTGAGGCAGCATATTAGTCGAGGGGTCCTCGGTAAGTTCCACCTGCAGAATGGCGTTGGCACCGGCGGGGAGAGGTGCACCCGTCATGATGCGAAGGGTAGTTCCAGGCTCCAAGTCAGGGATATCAGTGCAGCCTGCGGGGATGTCGCCCGTGACGGCGAGCGGCTCGCCCACTGTCACGTCCTCGACACGCAGCGCGAAACCATCCATCGCCGAGTTGGTGAACGGAGGAATAGCAAAGCGAGCGGTGGCATCCTCCGCCAGCACGAGTCCGCGGGCCTCACCAATTGGGACGCGACGTGTGGGAAGTGGGGTCCCCAACGCCATGACGTCGGCGTAGTGACGCGAAATGTCCTTGAGAGCCATGACTTCCTCCATGCGTATTCAAAATCGACTGCTGAGCTGCAACACTATGTGTTCGAACTACAACGCTATGTGCTCACACCACGATGCCATGCGTTCGCCGCCAACAGTGACACCTTTAGGCCCAGACACCTCTAGGCCCAACCAGCGGTTATCTCGGGGTGCCTACCTTCTTTATTGGCATCCTTTTGGGGACGCCACCACTGTGATAGCCATTAGCTCCGCTTCAGTATCGCTCCCGAGCGATTTCTCCTGTCCGCACCTGAATGAGCGTGAGATCCAGAAGCGGCGTCTCCACACCAAACTTGCGCGCCTGCACAGCCATCTCACCGAGGATATGCTCACCCTCATGCGGGAAACCAGCGGTGAGATCGCGGTACAGCGATGAGGTAAAAGAGGATCCGGGTTCAGCCAGCATTCCCACAGAGAAACGATGTGCCTTCTCAGGCACTGGATAGCCCGCGGCAGCAGCCACAGCCTCGGTTTCAGCAATCGCCTCCTCAATCCACTCTCGGCCTCCCGCCTCAACAATCGCACCGACAGGCCCACGGAACAGGCAGGTGATCACGCCAGCAGAGGCGATGAATGCCCACTTCTCCCACATTGCAGCGGCCACGTTGTCACTGACCACCAACGAAATCCCAGGAACGTCGAAGAACTCGGCGATCGCTGCCGGAAACTCGGAACCATCCAAAGTCCCCAAGGTAATGGAAATGAGGTCCGTCATCTGCCACACGACACCGTTATCGAGCGTGGCCACAATCTTCACGAGTCCGCCCAACACCTGCCCCGGAAACTCCTTCTCCAGGCGGGCCACATGGGCCATGCCATTGAGGATTGGGATGATCGTCGTCTGTGCTCCGATATACGGGCGAATATCCTCAATCGCCGACTCAAGCCCGGTGGCCTTCACCGTAAAAAGAACGAGATCGAAAGGGCCCGTGGACTCGCCGCTTACCAACGTCTGCACGGTATTAGTGCGCTCCCCCGCCGGAGTCCGAAATGTCAGCCCGTTGGCCCGGATCGCCTCTGCACGTTTAGCCCGCACAAGGAACGTGACATCCCGACCCGCTTCGTGCAGCAACGTACCATACGAGCCGCCAGTCCCTCCGGCCCCAACAATGAGAATCCGCATGATCTCTTCCCGTTCTTTCCTCGGTTGCGGTAGTGCGCTCAGGTTTCAGCTATTCTGCCCACCCTGTTTCAACAATCGTGCACATCCAGTTTCAACAGCCATGCACACCCTGTTTCGACAGTCACACTCGTTCGACGTTATCACCAAAACAGTCGCCCACCTGGGTATTCCGTTCCTCCATGGTCTCTGAGCGGCAAGCCGTGCCGAATACGGCGCCGAATGTCGCTGTGGCGGCCGCATACGATTCCACACCTTCACAATCAGCCATTCAGAGGCCTCACAATCAGCCCGCTAGAATGGCATCATGCCACGTCAGCAACTGCGTATCGCCGTCATCACCGTCTCCGACCGCACGGCCGCCGGCCGCCGCGAGGACCTCTCCGGCCCCCTCGCAGTCCGTCTCCTCGGGGAATATGGCGAGGTCAGCGGTCCAATCGTCGTTGCTGACGGCATCACCCCCGTCCGCGACATGATCACCCACGCGATCTTCTGCGGCGCCCAAGTTGTCTTTACCACCGGCGGCACCGGCATCACCAGCCGCGACCTCACCCCCGAAGGCACAGAACCGCTCATCACCCAACGCATGTGGGGCATCGAGGCCAAAATGCGCGACAACCCTGCCGTCCCCACCTCAGCCATCTCGCGCGGCATCGCTGGCATCGCCACCGCGGACGGCAAACGCGCCTTCGTCATGAACGCGCCCGGCTCCACCGGCGGCGTCAAGGATGCGATCACGGCAGTCGGCCCGTTGCTTGCGCACATCGTCGATCAGATGGACGACGGCGACCATCCCGCACCCGTCGCCCCAGCCGAGTCCACTACGGTACCATCTGAATCCGCGACGACGCCGTCCGAATCCTCCACATCCGAGTAACCGCCCAGACTTCCACCGCAATCCATCACGCCCACGAGCCATCCCTACACACCAGAGAGAAGAAAGCATGAGCACCGAGAACGCCAGCAGCCACGAGGAAGCCACCTGGCGGGTCCAGAACCGTGGCGTCAATGATGGATCGGACGCCACAGTTGCTCTCGCAGGCGTCTCTCACGAGCCAATCGACATGGCTGAGCTCGAAGCGCTGGTCTCCGACAACTCCGCCGGTGCCATCGTCACCTTCAACGGCCGAGTGCGCAATCACGACGACGGCAACTCCGTCGTCGCCATCGATTACGAGGCCCACCCAGATGCGGGCAAGGTGGTAGAAAAGATTGCCGCCGAGGTGGCAGCGGGCAGCGGCGCCTGCAAGATCGCGATTGTGCATCGCGCCGGACACCTCGATATCGGCGACATTGCCTTAGGCGCGGCCGTCTCTGCCTCGCATCGTAAGGAGGCCTTCCGCGTCCTGGAGGCCGCCGTCGAGCAGGTGAAGATGCAGCTCCCCGTATGGAAGCGCCAAGAGTTCGAGGACGGCTCGCACGAGTGGACCGGTTCAGCCTGAGCCACTGAGCCGCTCCCCGTCAACAAAAACTCGGGATCACCCGCCGGCAAACGGCGGGAGCACATCTACCTGGATGCCTTCGGTCTGAGGGACAACCACCGCACCATCGAGCCGCTTTCCCTCTGCTAGCAGGGCACTTACGCCAAGGACCCGCGCGAACTCAGCGCCGTGGGACTCTACCAACAAAGTCCGCAGTTGTTCCGACGTGGAACCCCAAACAATCGACACGCTTTCTTCGCTCACTCCCGCGGCTTCCGCCACCGCCGCGAAATAACGCAACCGCACCGTCTGCTTAGGTTTGTTCTCAGCGCTCACATCCGTCATCTCATTTCCCTCCACATACATCCATAGACATTGACGTTCATCGACATCCGTCGTCGTTCAACTCTCGTCGGATAAGTATCACGACATCCACTAGGCGGCGCCGTACATCAACCGCCGATGGCACTCATCGGGCGATCGGGGCTAAGGAAGCTCGGATCGTTGATGCCGTGGCCAGGCTTTTTGCCCCACATCGCCCGGCGCCACACGTTGGCAATTTCCTCGTCTGAGTATCCACCGCGCAGCAGCGCCCGCAGGTCCGTCTCGCCGGTGGCAAACAGACAGTCGCGAATCTGGCCGTCGGCGGTCAACCGTGTACGGTCGCAGTCGCCGCAGAAGGGCCGAGTCACCGAAGCAATAATGCCCACGCTTCCGCCCGGATGCTCCACGCCTCGATAGACCCCGGGCGCAACGTCCCAGATCTCCGCGGGAGAGGCACCTCGCTCAGATCCCGGCCGGGCCGTCAGAACAAAATCCCGCGACAACAATCCTAAAATATCCTCGGCGGTGATGATGTCGCTACGCTTCCAGCGCCCCCGCGGCCCGAGCGGCATGTATTCGATAAACCGCAGCTCATACCCATTGACCAGCGCATTCATCAATACATCCGGCGCCCCCGCATCATTGACTCCCGGCATGAGCACAGCATTGAGTTTGACCGGCTTCAACCCAACACGAGCGGCTTCAGCTGCGCCAGCGACAGCGTCATCGAACCTGTCGCGCCTGGTCAGCCTCGCATAGGTGTCCCGATCAGCGGAATCCATCGACAAATTGACGCGATCCAGCCCGGCCGCACGCAGCCGCTCGGCACGATGTTTCAACCCCAGACCGTTGGTGGTGAGCGCAATATCAGGGCGTTTCCCATCCCAGGTGCGCAGGGTCGCCGTCGTCGCAACGATACTTTCCAATCCCTTGCGCAGCAGAGGCTCGCCGCCGGTGAAACGAACTTCCTGGATCCCCAACAACTCGACACCGATGCGAACAAGCCGGTTCACTTCGCCGTCGGACAGCAAGAACTGGCCCGGAAGCGGATCAATACCCTCTTCGGGCATGCAGTACTGACAGCGCAGGTTGCACTTATCCGTCAACGACACGCGCAGATCCGTCGCGACGCGCCCGAAACGGTCGATGAGACCGGGAACGTCGGGGCGGTCAGCAGGCAATCCGGTGTCGATGGGCCCGCGAAGCGCGAGCGCGATGGGGATTCCATGTGACACCACCGGATTCGTCGTCGGAACAGACGTGGTGCTCATAATTCCTCAAAGGTTCTGGAGTGGGACATGGGTTGAGAGGCGGGCATAGGGTGGTAAATAAAAGAAATAAGTACGTGGATAAAAGGAGTAATTATGGGGTCCATACAGGGAGATTGTCGCGTCTGGTACTTGACATGACCTGTATGCGTGAAAGTTCAGCTATTTAACACGTTGTGCGTCGTGATTTCTCTGTGAGTCTACCGCGCGGCTGAACAGGAAGGCCAACGTGTAGAGCACCCTCACACGCCCATAGCCTTGGGAAAAACCCGGAACCCCTCACGAACGCATCCTCCGACGGCCCTTGGTCCCATTTCTGAAATCTATCCGGTGAAACCGCTAACAGCACGGATTCCAAAGCGCTCACGAGAGCGCCTAGCATGGCATCAGAACACCTCCGCAAAACCACAGAACATTCCGAAATATAGCCTCACCTCACGAGGGAAGGAATCCCATGCATCACGTCCCAACCCAGATTCCCATCGTCTTTGCGCACCGCGGCCTGCCCACCCGCGCACCCGAAAATACCCTCGCAGCCTTCCGCCTCGCCCACAGCGTCGGCGCGCGCTGGCTCGAACTCGACGTGGACATCCTCGCCGACGGCACCCCCATCGTCCTGCACGACTCCACCCTGGACCGCACCACCAACCGCTCCGGCTCCATCTACGGGCTGAGTTCCGGGGATCTCTCTCGGGTCGACGCCGGCGCGTGGTTCAGTCCGCAGTACGCGGGCGAGCCGATCCCCACGTTGGCTGAGGTGGTGGGGCTGCTCAACGAGACGGGGATGCATTGTAACGTGGAGTTGAAGTCGAACGAGGTGGGCGCAGCGGCTTCCCTCACCCTCGTGGAGAACACCCTACGTGAGCTGGAGAATCTCAACGCAAACTGCGAGATCATCATTTCCTCATTCAATCCGTTGCTGCTGGCCGAGGTGCACCGCAGCGCACCGCAGTACACTCTTGGCGCGCTCTTCGATCGCACCACGCTCCACGCTGACTGGCGTTCCATCGCCGAGCTATGCGGCGCCACCTATATCCACGCGGAGGATCACCCATCGCTCACCCAGTTCCTACCGCGAGCGCAGGAGGCAGGTTTTGGCGTCAATGTATGGACGGTGAATTCACGTGGTCGCGCCAACGAGCTTTTCAACATGGGAGCCACGGGAGTCTTCACCGACATCGTGGACGAGATGATCGATCTGGAGGCGTTGCACTCAGCCTAGAGATTGCACCGATACGTTGGTCCATCACGATAACGGCGGCGCAGTTACTCGGACTGCCAGTACTCGGACTGCCAGGAACTAGTGCACCGGAAATCATCCAATTGAGGATGTTTAGACGGGGGCCTACCCAAATACAGTGCACTATCCACTGCTATCTCCCCGTTTCAGCACACAAGGAAAAGTTACGGATCTTTGAGCAGATAACTGGGCACAACACCATGCCAGAACAGCCGACCAGCAACCCCATCCTCGACCAAAGAACGAGGTATCAACAAGATAGCGGGCTGTATCAAAAGTCCGCATCAGAAGTCCGCGAGAGTAGAGAGGTACGGAAAATCTGACTCTCATGATCGGCGGGGTAAAGAGTTTGTCCACGACACAGTCCGGTCTTGTCCACGACACAGTCCGGCACATATCAGCGACGGCGCGTATAAACCCCTCACCTGGCAGAACCTCTTAATTCACCCCCTCACCCGGTAGAGCCTC
>RRZU010008931.1_pt1 | contig 28173 bp, 23 predicted proteins | sample 2165561 | NCBI WGS metagenome assembly RRZU01 (sample SAMN10456909, study PRJNA506462) | wastewater metagenome | isolation source: wastewater sludge | place: USA: Moscow, Idaho | reverse complement strand
GGCCAGCTCCTGGAAGATCTCGTAGTCGGTGCGCGCCTCCCACGGCGGGTCAATCGCGGCGTCGAAGGCGTGAATGTAGGGGTGCATGTCAGTCGATGACAGGTCCCGCTTCTCATACCAGGTCGCCGCGGGGAGGACGAGATCGGACATCAACGTCGTGGTCGTGTTGCGGAAGTCCACTGTCATCATCAGGTCGACTTTGCCCGAGGCCGCAGCTTCGCGCCACACCATGGTTTCGGGTCGACGGTCTTCAGGGAGTTCAGCAGCGGACACCGCGTCATCTGTGCCAACCATGTGCCGGTAGAAGAACTCCGCGCCCTTGGCCGTGTTACCCAGGAGGTTGGTGCGCCAGGAGGTGAGGATGCGCGGGAAGTTCTCCGGGTTATCAGGATCCTCGGCAGCAAACTTCAGTTCACCCTTCTCAAGTTGGTCCACCACGTAGGCAGGACCCGCCATTCCGGCTTCCCGTGCTTCCTGGCCCAGCAGCAGGGTTGACCTGTCAAAGGTGGGGAAAGAGGGCATCCAACCGCGCTTCATCGATTCAACCAGCGTGTCCGCGGTTGACTTGCCCTTCCAGTCGAGGTCTGCAAGGGGTGAACGCAGCTTGTCGACGGGTGTTCCGTCGTAACGCCACTGGTCGGTGATCAGGTAGAAGAATCCCGTGGTGATCATTTGGCGAGCCGGACGTACCCAGTCGAGGCCGAAGGCGAACTGGGCCCAGCCGGTGATCGGGCGTACCTTCTCCTGGCCGACGTAGTGGGCCCATCCGCCACCGTTGACCCCCTGAGTCGCACACATTGAGGTGAGGGCCAAGATCGTCCGGTACATGGTGTCGGCGTGGTAGTAGTGGTTAACACCAGCGCCTAGGATCACCATGGAGCGACCCTTAGAATCAATGGCGTTCTGGGCGAACTCGCGACCGATCCGAACCGCTGCATTGGCGGGAACCCCGGTGTGGGTTTCCTGCCACGCGGGTGTCGGAACCGCGTCGACGTCGTCGTAGCCTGTCGGCCACTCGCCGGGGATTCCCTCACGTTCCACGCCGTACTGCGCAAGGAGGATGTCGTAGACGGTGGTGACAAGGTTGCCGTCAACCTTCACGGCCGGCACACCGCGCTTGACGATGCCCGTCCCCGGCGACACCTGTTCGGGTGTGGCCGGAAGGTCGAAGCGGGGAAGAAGGATCTCTACGCCCTCGGCTCCCGCGATTTCATCTGCGGAAAGGTAGGGGTCCACGCCTTCCATCTCCAGGTTCCACTTGCCCATGCCCTCTGCGCCAAAGTGGTCGGCAGAGGTACCACCCGGGTCGACGATGCCACGCTCTTTGTCCCACACCAGGGTGCGGAACGCAGCGTTTTCCGAGTCGATCAGGTCTGGTCCCGCAGCGCCCTCGGCAGCAGTGAGGAACTTCCCCGGGACATACGCCCCGTCCTTCTCCTCAAGTTTGACCAGGAAGGGGGAGTCGGTGAACTTTGCCATGTAGTCCAAGAAGAACGGCTCTTGGCGCTGCACGTGGAACTCTTTGAGGATGACGTGCCCCATGGCCATGGCTAATGCGCCGTCAGCGCCGGGTGCGACCCGCAACCATTCGTCAGCGAACTTGGTGTTGGCGGCGAAGTCCGGGGAAACAGCCACAACCTTTTGGCCGTGGTAGCGCGCCTCCGTCATGAAGTGGGCGTCGGGCGTCCTCGTCTGGGGGACGTTGGAGCCCCACATGATCAAGTACTGGGAGTTGTACCAGTCGCCAGACTCCGGAACATCGGTCTGGTCACCGAAGACTTCGGGTGAGGCCGGGGGAAGGTCCGCGTACCAGTCGTAGAACGACAGCATGGATCCGCCCATGAGTTCATAGAAGCGCGACCCCGCGCCGTACGAAACCTGCGACATCGCCGGAATGACTGAGAAGCCAAACATCCTGTCTGGCCCGTAGCGCTTTGTGGTGTAGACGTGGGCGGCTGTGGCGATTTCCATGGCCTCCTGCCACGAGCATCTCACCAGGCCACCTCTGCCACGTGCAGACTTGTACCGGGCAGACTTCTCAGGGTCCTCGACAACGTCACGCCAGGCGAGGACGGGGTCTCCCAACCTCTCTTTGGCTTCACGGTAGTAGTCCAAGAGGATGGCGCGCACATAGGGGTGGCGGATACGGGTCGGGGAGTAGGTGTACCAGGAGAACGCGGCTCCACGAGGGCAGCCGCGCGGTTCGTACTCGGGCATATCCGGGCCGGTGGTCGGGTAGTCAACCGCCTGGGTCTCCCAGGTGATCACCCCATTTTTCACGAATACCCACCAGGAGCACGAGCCCGTGCAGTTCACGCCGTGGGTTGAGCGGACCTTGCGGTCGTGGTTCCAGCGTTGGCGGTAGAACTGATCCGCCTCACGTCCGCCCTCGAGAAAAAGCTGCCGAGAGTTTGCGGCAGTGGCGGCAGGTCGCAGAAACGCGCCAAGCTTGGCAACGGAGTCTGGGAGTGTAAAGGGGGAGGTGTCAGCCATCGGTTTCCTCACTCAACTTCATGCGGATTGGGCGTCTTCACCCAGGTGCTTCTATTCAACAACGAATGGCTTGAAAAAGGCTGGTTTCCGCGGAAATACGCCTATTCCACACGTGTCGTATAGGGGGAAATCTGCCCTATATGATGAGGGGAGTGTTGTGTAATTGCAGATCGCTCTCCACAGTGGTGAAACCACGCCTAATCTGCACGGACTGTCTTCCGTATTGCGGCTGAAAAGGCTTCTGAGGCGCCAGTAGCACGAACCGCAAATGCGTGTCTATACTGCAATCTATGACGCAAATACGGATTAGCGAAGCGGCACAGTTTCTCGGGGTCAGTGACGACACCGTGCGGCGGTGGATTGAGACGGGGCTGCTCAGCGCGGGGCTTGACTCCAGCAATAGGAAAGTCGTGGACGGGCGTGAACTCGCAGAGTTTGCCCAGTCACTTGCAGCTCCGCCGCCTGATCCAACGGGCGGTCAAACATCCGCACGCAACCGACTGGTGGGACTGGTAACCAAAGTGACCTCCGACCGTGTCATGTCCCAGGTTGAAATGCAGTGTGGGCCCTTCCGCATCGTCTCGCTGATGAGCACGGAGGCTGTGGGCGACCTTGGCCTTGAACCGGGGGTCGTCGCGGTCGCAGTGGTGAAGGCAACCACCGTCATAGTCGAAGCCGCAAACTAGAAAGGCACATGCAATGGAAAGAAGCATTCTCAGCAAGGCCGTCCTTGGACTTGGCATCACCTCGCTTTTGCTCGGCGGTTGCGCTGCCGGGGGTGGTACGTCGGCAGAATCCGGCGACGCAGGGACGTCGACTCAGTCTGCTACTTCGGGCGACACTCCCTCGAGTGAAGCACGGACACTGACAGTCTTCGCAGCCGCGTCAATGGAGCCGACCTTCACGGAGCTGGCGAAGACGTTTGAGGATGAGCACGAGGGCGTCAAGGTTGTCTTCAACTTCGCTGGCTCCCAGGATCTGCAAGAGCAAATCGTCGAGGGCGCTCCTGCCGACGTGTTTGCGTCTGCAAATGAGAAACAGATGGCGCCTGTGGTTGAGGCGGGGCTGAACTCAAGCGAGCCGATCATCTACGCAACGAACGAACTGACGATTGTCACGCCCCCGGACAATCCCGCACAGATCGCAACCTTTCAAGACCTCACCAAAGAGGGTCTGCTGCTGGTGATCTGCGCCCCGGAAGTACCATGCGGGGCCGCAACCCAGAAGGTTGTCGAAGCCAGTGGGGTGACGCTGATGCCAGTTTCTGAGGAGCAGTCGGTAACTGACGTCCTCGCCAAGGTTCAAGCAGGTGAAGCCGACGCTGGCCTGGTCTACAAGACCGATGCCATTTCTGCGGGGGACACCGTTGAGGCCATAGCCTTCCCTGAGTCAGCCGATGCCGTCAACAAGAATCCAATCGTTGCTGTGACCACGGGCGCGGAGCCTGAACTTGGTCAGGAGTGGGTCGACTTCATCCTCAGCGATTCAGTCCAGCAGATCCTCAAGGATGCGGGCTTCGGTCCTGCCCAAACAAGCTAGCAGACCGGTGACGAGGGAGTATTCGGGCATACCTGGTTGGCTCTATGTGCCAGCGGTCATCGGGGGCGCATTCATCCTGGTTCCCCTCATCGCAATGGGAACCAGGATTGAGTGGAGCAACTTTTGGTCCCTCATCACTAGTCCCTCATCCCGGACCGCCCTCATCCTCAGCCTACAAACCGCAAGTGTGTCGACGCTTTTGTGCATCGTCTTCGGTGTTCCGATGGCGATTGTCCTGGCACGCGGTTCGTTTCGGGGGCAGACCCTTCTTCGTTCCCTGGTTTTGCTGCCCATGGTTCTTCCGCCGGTGGTTGGCGGGATTGCTTTGCTCTACACCTTCGGGAGGCGCGGCCTGATTGGCCGGTACCTCGAAGTGTTTGGAATGAACATTGCGTTCTCGACGACTGCGGTCGTCCTGGCCCAAACGTTTGTGGCACTCCCGTTTTTGGTGGTGTCCCTGGAGGGGACGTTGCGGACGTACGGGCGTAAGTATGAGGTGGTTGCGGCGACGCTGGGCGCGAGTCCGTCCGTGGCTTTGCGGCAGGTGACTCTGCCGCTCGTGGTGCCTGGGTTGGTGTCCGCCGCAATTCTTTCGTTTGCTCGGGCGTTGGGCGAGTTTGGTGCGACGATCACGTTTGCTGGGAGTCTCGAGGGCGTGACGCGGACGCTTCCGTTAGAGATTTATCTGCAACGGGTCAAGGATCCCCAGGCCGCCATAGCTCTTTCCCTATTGCTGGTGGTGGTGTCTGTGTTGGTCACCGCCGCCACGACGGCCATTTCAAGGCGGTCACAGCGATGAGTTTGCTGTTTGATGCCCAGGTCGCGCAGCGCAACTTTGACGTGCAGATTGAGGTCGAGGACGGAACCCACGTTGCAGTCCTCGGACGCAATGGTTCGGGTAAGTCGACGCTGTTGAGCATTCTTGCCGGAGTGCTGCGACCGGATAGCGGTCGCGCGTTCCTCGGTGACAAGATGCTCTTCGACATTCCCAAGTGGACTGCTCCTCACACGCGGGGGGTCTCGCTGCTGTCGCAAGAGCCCCTTCTATTCCCACATAAAACTGTCGCGCAGAACACGGCCTTTGGGCCGCTTGCTAAGCATGTGCCCCGCGGGGAGGCCGCACGGTTGGCATCACATTGGCTGGACGAGGTCGGGATGACTGAGTTCTCCAGCCGCAGGCCGGGCGAATTATCGGGGGGACAGGCCCAACGTGTGGCTGTGGCGCGCGCGTTGGCGGCTCAACCTGAACTGTTGCTCTTGGATGAGCCAATGGCTGCCCTCGACGTTGCTGTTGCACCCGCACTGCGCCGGGTTCTGCGGCGCGTTCTCGAAGGGCAAACGACGCTTATTGTCACGCATGATCTGGTGGATGCGGCGCTGCTTTCTGACTACGTGATCGTTTTAGAGGATGGGCGGGTGGCGGAGCGTGGGCCCACCGACCAGGTTCTCTATAATCCCAAGACATCTTTCACCGCCGGGTTGGCTGGGTTGAACCTTGTTCGAGGACGATTTCAGGGTGGTGCGGTGGTCGGTCCCGGAGGGATGACAGTGCTCGGAATGGGTGAGGAGCCGCGCACCGGGGATATGGCGGCGGCTGCTTTCTCTCCCCGAGCTGTTTCTGTCTATCCGGCGGCGATCCAGGGCAGTCCTCGCAATAACTTTGAAGTCACAGTAAGTGAGATTGAGCCTGCCAACGGCTTGGTGCGTATCCACGGCGAGTCGTCGGGCCAGAGCCTGGCAGCCGACATTACGGTCAAGGCTTTGGCTGACCTTGATCTCTATCCTGGTAGCAGGGTTGTGTTTGCGGTCAAGGCAACTCAGGTGACGGTTTATGCCGCGTAGTTCCCAGGGTGATTCGTCCTCGGCCGTGGAGAAGGTTGGGACCGATCCCCACTTCGTTATCGAGGCGTTCACCATCGGGACCGAAACTCGCGCTAAGGAGACCCTGGATCGGATCGACCCTCAGGGTGGAACGACCCAGCTCTGAGATGTGCGCGACCTGCCAGGGTGGTAGCAGGCTGAAATAGGCAGCCACGACCTCGTCTGGATCTTCGGCCATGCCTGTCTTCAGCCAGGACTGCACCATGGCAATGGTGTTGTGAACCTGTTGGGAAGAAGCCATCTGGATCCACAGTTCCGAGGGGACCGGCCCTTCGACGTGACGCACGAAATCGCGGACGAACTCCTCGAAGAGGGCATCGAAGTACGAAGTGATCATGGCCAGAACGACCGATTGCCCGCCCTCGGGAAGAACATGGGTGTAAACGCGGTGATTCGCGGCCACGTGTTCGAGGAGGGCGAGGTGGATTTCCCGCCACTGCAGCAGGTAGCCGGGGCCGGGCTGGTCAAGTAGATGTGCGATGGGTTCCATTTGCGGCGCTAGAGCTGAGATGAGGTGCTCGGCAAGGAATGAGGACGGAGAGCTGGAGTGCTTGTAGAAGGTGGTCCTAGAAACACCGGCCGCCTCGGTCAGTTCCGACACGGAGATCTGCTCGGCGGGCTTCTGTGCTGCCAGTGCGAGGATCGCATCAGTGAGTTTGGAACGGATACGCTGATAACGGGGATCATCAACTGGCTGGCGGGGCACGGCTTTTCCAACAGCTACCTGTTCCATCATGCCCACCCGCCCTACTCGAAAACAGCCTGCCTCCAAGGATAGAGCGTACTGGTCAGTGTGGAGTGGATATGCTGGGGGTATGGTGAAAATCGCGGTCGTAACTGTTTCAGATCGGGTCTCTCGCGGGGAACGGGAGGACGCGTCGGGCCCACTGGCCGCATCCTTACTTTCTGCCTACGGCGAGGTGGTTCGCACGGATGTTGTGCCTGATGGCGTCGACACCGTGAGGGCCGCAATCTCGGGTGCGGCAGACGCCGGGGTCAATGTTGTTTTCACAACCGGCGGAACGGGGGTGACAGGACGGGACCAGACTCCTGAGGCAACTGAGGCTCTCATCGAACAGCGGATGTTCGGCATTGAGAACCTATTGCGTTCAAACCCGAATGTGCCGCAGGCCGCCCTCTCCCGGGGTCTTGCGGGTGTTGGGCGCTTCGACGGTCTACCGGTGCTGATTGTCAACGCTCCCGGGTCTGTCGGTGGGGTGCGGGATGCAGTTCGGGTTATTGGGCCACTGCTGGAGCACATCGTCTCCCAGATGCGCGACGGGGACCACCCCGTTCCCAGAGGTGAGGATCCCTTCGAGAGCTTTGATGGACACCTGGAGGCCACTTCCCGGGTACAAAACAGGGGCAGAAGCCAGGGAGGATCAGCCCGGGTTGTCATCGCTGGTGTCTCTGATCAAACCTTAGACATGGGCGTCCTCGTTGACGCGGTTGATGACCCGACGGCGGGGGCCGTCGTGACCTTCTGTGGTCAGGTGCGTAACCACGACGACGGACGCCAAGTGACCGCCATCGACTATGAGGCGCACCCTGATGCAGGTCGGGTGGTTGAGGAGATCGCAGAGCAGGTTGCACAGGCAAGCGGTGCCTGTCGGATAGCGGTGCTACACCGCACCGGGCATTTGGAGGTGGGTGGTATCGCCCTCGGAGCCGCGGTGTCTGCCCCGCACCGCGCGGAGGCTTTCCGCCTACTCGAAGCAGTTATAGAGCAGGTGAAAATGAAACTGCCAGTGTGGAAACGACAGCACTTTGCAGACGGAAGCCAAGAATGGACAGGGGTGGCGTGATGACGACAGTGACGGTTATTTCTTGTTCCGATGCCGCTCTTGAAGACGCCGCTGAAGACCGTGCCGGTACAGTGTTGCGCGAAGGTCTCGCATCACTGGGCTTTCAAGTAAGTGACCCGCAAATCGTGCCTTGCGATACGTCCCTGATAACTTCCGCCCTGGTCGATGCGTTTCACGGGGGCGCGCGGGTGGTTATCACCGCGGGTGCTAGCGGATTGCTGCCACAAGATGTTGCGGTTGAGGCGACCATGCCACTGGTGGAGTCTGAGATCCCCGGGATCATGGAAGAAGTCCGACGCCGTGGCGCGGAGAAAACCCCGCTGGCCCTGCTTTCGCGTGGAGTGGCGGGCGTGGTCGAACTCCCGGGCCTGCCGCGTTCACTGGTGGTCAACGCACCCGGCTCACGAGGGGGTGCCAGGGATACTCTGGCCGTCCTCGGCCCAATGCTTGAGCGCATAGTCGCGTCGTTGGATGGGGTGGGGCACGACCGTTAGGCCGGAAACGATCGCGACGTCAGTCTGCGTTTCTCGTCCAGTCGCCGCTACGGCCCCCGGACTTAGCCGTGACCCGCGCATGAAGGATTTCTGCTCTGCGATCCACGCCTTTGACCATGTCCACAATCGCGAGGGCGGCAACGGTCACCGCTGTTAGCGCCTCCATCTCAACTCCGGTACGGTCCGCTGTACGAACCTCCGCGTGGATCTGGACGCCCTCGTCCACAATGGTGAGTTCGAGGGCGACACCGTGCACGCCGATCACATGGGCGAGCGGCAGAAGATCCGGGACCTTTTTCGCGGCGGCGATCCCCGCGACTCGAGCCACGGCAAGGACGTCGCCTTTAGGAACGGTTCCGTCCCGTAGTGCGCGCACCACGTCCGGTGAGCAGGCAACCATGGCCTCCGCGGTCGCGGAGCGGACCGTGGGCTGCTTGGCAGTGACGTCGACCATGCGCGCGTCACCTCGCTCATTGAGGTGTGTGAACTGCATGTGGCTCCTAGGACGAGGTCGGCGGTGACGAGGGTGACCCCGGCGGGGACGAGGGTGCGGTCGGCGGCGCGTCCTCGTCTGGGAAGGCTCCGTGTTGGACGTCTGGGCTCGGTACAGTGGTGGAGCCATCTTCATCCATGCCAGCGACTTCATTCTCAGTGCAAGCGCCGTGGTTGTGGAGGAGATGGAAGTGGGGTATCTGTGGGACCGCCTTGGTTCCCTTATCGGCTTCGTGGCGGGATGCGATCTCAATCATCAGAGAGGCCAGCGTTGCCGTTGTAACCCCAATGAGGGCCATCCCCCCAAACATGAGGGCCGTGGCCGTGAGCCTTCCCGCGCTGGTGACAGGGGTGTAGTCGCCGTAGCCTGTCGTTGACACCGTCACACAAGCCCACCAGATCGCATCGCGGAACGTCTTGATGGTCGCGCCCGCAGCATTGCGTTCCGCTTCCAGAACTGCCAGTGCGGATATGTAGACGAGGATTGCGGAGGCCCCAATTCCGTAGACCATCACCTGGACGCGCATCCGATCGCCAGGGGATGCCCACCTGCTTCCTAGCTGCGTAAAGACACGCAGCAGAATAACCAGGCGAAGCACCGGCACCATGACACAGAGCAGATCGAACCAATGGGTGACGAACCAACGGACTTTCTCTTTGGCTGTTGCGAAACGCACCACGTAGTCGATGAGGAACATGAGCCACGTTGTTGTCATGGTTAGTGTCGTCAGTGTCCATCCAACACCGGACAGATCCCCGATGGCCCGCCATGTGTACGCAATCAGATAGGCAAGACTGGCGACGATCAAAGGTACGTCAGTGTACTTATGCCAAGTTTGCTGACCCTGCGTCATCTCCGGCCGCAACTTTTTCTTTGTCTCCAAGGCTGCCTCCTCCGGGCTTAACTTACCGCACGGGGTAGACCTCAAGCATGTCGGACGGAGCCACGATAGAGATGTCTTCGGGAACGACTGCGAGCGCATTCGCCAGATGAGTGGATGCAATTAGGTGCGATCCAGAGCCGAGCGCATGGCTGCGCGAAACGGTGCCATTCCCGGTGATCACAGGCACGAACTGGCGTCGGCCAGAGGGGCTCTTCCAGCCTTCTTCAGTCGCCAGCTCCACCGCCTGCCAAGCGGCCTCGGCTCCCTGAAACCTGGCCAACAGGGGACGCAGAAATACCCAAGCCGAAACAAAGACGCTCACGGGGTTGCCGGGAAGCCCAACAAAAGCGGTCGGGCGGCCCTGCAGCGTCAGCATGCCGCAAGCTTGTGGTTTGCCCGGTTGCATGGCGACTTTGTTGAAGGACGCTCTCCCCTCAAGGCTTTGCCTGACTACTTCAAACGCTCCCGCCGAAATGGCACCCGCGGTCACAATCAGGTCGGCGCCCAGGCTCGCGGCTCGGTCGAGGGAGTCCTCGAACTGCGAGACGGAGTCGGGAACCGCGGTAGTCAGGACGACCTCGCCACCGAACTGCTCGACAAGGCCCGCGAGGAGGATCGAGTTTGAGTCGGGAATCTGCCCGAACCCCAACTGTGCGCCCGGGCTCACCAACTCCGAACCGGTTGCGAGCACTGCGACGCGCGGTCGGCGGCGCAGAGGGACCTCGCTGTAACCAACTGAAGCGGCAGCGGCGGCAGCTGCGGGCGTCCAGGAAGCCCCAGCTCGAAGAACTTTCGCGCCGACGGGCACGTCCTCGCCACTCCGGCGAATGTTGCTACCGCGCGGTAATGGATCGACGACAACCGACCGCGGAAGTGGGACATCACCTGCCGCCTGGTCCGAAAGCTCAACTGGAATGACCGTGTCAGCGCCGCGGGGCAGGGGGGCGCCGGTCATGATTCTGACGGCCTCACCCGCCCCCACGGGAGGAGCGTATTGTGCCCCCGCAGGAATATCACCGACGACTTCTAGCCGTGTCGGCCCGCGGCCCAAATCGGCCACCCGCACCGCAAACCCATCCATAGCGGAGTTCGTGAAGGGCGGAACCGGGTACTTGGCGAAGACGTCTTCTGCCAAGATCTGACCGAAGCCCCCGCCAACTGGTTGCGCGCTGCTCGGCAACAGATCAGCAAGTGCCAGGATCTTGTCCAAGTACTCCTCAACACTCAACATTTGTCCTCCTTGATGAGCGAAGCGGCAGGATCTCCCACCTTGGCGACAGTGCGTCTAGGACCATGACCCGGCCGACCAGTGGTTGCCCCACTCCGAGCAGCAGTTTAATTGCCTCCGTGGCCTGCAAAGTCCCGATCTGGCCAACCATGGCTCCCAGCACCCCAACCTCGGTTGCCATCTGATACGTGTCGCGTGGGGGTTCTTCGGGAACGAGGTCCCGAAGATAAAGCCGCTGCCCGTCCTCGTCCTCTACCCCAAACACGGAACACTGCCCCTGCCACGCCACCGCAGTTGCCCACACCAGTGGAACCCCAACGTCCTCGGCAGCGTCCGAAATCAGGAACTTAGCTGCAAAAGTGTCAGTGCAGTCCAAGACCAGGTCATAGCGCGCAAAGAGTTTGCGGGCACGGTCTGGCGTCAGCATCTCAGGGTAGATGTCGACGGCAACCTCGGGATTGAGTTCGTGCAGGCGCTCCGCCGCAGACTCAGCCTTGTTTCGACCCAGCTCGGTGTGGAGAACCTGGCGCTGCATGTTCGTTAGTTCAACAACGTCACCATCAACGATCCCGATCCGACCAACCCCAGCTGCAGCCAGGTACGGAAGGGCCGCGGAACCCAAGCCTCCAGCCCCAATGACGAGGACGGAGGATTCAAGGAGGCGACGTTGCCCAACCTCTCCAACACCTCTGAGCGCAATGTTGCGCGCATAGCGTTCTTGCTCAAGGGGGAAAAAGTCGGGAGTCAAGTTCGTAGTCAGCCTTTCCGTGGGGCGCCAGGTCGAGCGTAGCGCCACCAGGTGATTCCAATACACATCACTGCCCACACCGCGCCGATGATGTAGAAGGGAACGGCGCCCATCGTGGTCAGGCCGACCCCGAAGATAAATGGCCCAAATGCGGCAATCGCGCCCGTCCAACCAATCACCCCTCCCGCCTGGCGGCGGTTGAAAATCATTGGCATCTGCTTAAAGGTTGACGCATTGCCGATACCTGAGAAGAGGAAGATCGCCAACATACCCCAGAGGAACTGGTTGAAACCCGCATCGAGCGTTGCAGCGCTGGTGGTATCGGGAGTTAGCCCAGGAATGGTGTAGATGATTGAGGCAAGGATGCCGATCCCAGCGATTAGGGTCCAGATTGCGCCACCCATACGGTCAGTGAGGGGCGAGAAGAGGACGCGTGCGCCCGCCCCAATCAGCGGACCTAGGAAGACGAACTTCACTGGATCGGGGACGTTATAGCCCTCGATGAGAAGGGTGGCTGTGGCCCCGCTGCCGTCGACAATGGCAGGGTTGCCCGCGCCGTAGAGGTTAGACATCAGCAATCCGAACTGAGCGGCCAGACCTGAGAAGGTTGCGAAAGTCATGATGTACAGGGCTGTCATCAGCCATGTGTCGAGGTTGTTGAAGATGTCGAACTGCTGCTTGATATTGGCCTTGACAGGCACGGAACGAAGTACGATGTAAGCCCAAATGGCCCCGACGATGATGAACGGGATGTAGACGAGGGCGCTGTTCTGATACCAGACAGTCACGCTGTCCTTGCCGGGGACAGCCATCTGCTGGCTGCCCAGGAACGCAAACATTGAGAAGGTAATCAGCCATGGGGTCAGCAGCTGCACAAGCGACACGCCAAAGTTGCCAACCCCAGCCTGGATGCCGAGGACGGTACCCTGCATCTTCTTGGGGAAGAAGTAAGAGGTGGATGGCATGAACCCTGAGAATGCGCCGCCGCCGATGCCGGCCAGGAATGCCAGCGCCATGAGCCTCCAGTAAGGAACATCAGGGTTGGTGACCTCAAATCCCCAGCCCAGCACGGGAAGGATCAGGAGCAGCGTGGTTAGTGTGACCATCTTGCGTGTGCCCTGAATAGGAGGGAGCACCATCCACACCAGGCGGAGCAAACCACCTGAAAGGCCGGGCATAGCGGCCATCCAGTACAACTGGCTGGTGGTGAAACTGAATCCTAGCGCGTTGAGCTTGGGGACTATCGCGGAGGGAAGGAACCAGGTAACAAAGCACAGGGTCAACGTAAAAGTGGTGACCGTAAGCGTCGTCCAGGCCCGCTTCTTGTCCCATTTCTTCGGGTCTTCTGGATCCCACTCTTGGAGCCAGTCACCTTTGACAGGAATAGAGCTCATTTACTCTGCCTCTTTCTTGAGTTCGCCCTCGGGAAGGCGTTCGGGACCTTGTTTGGTGAGCATGGTGTGTACTGTCAACTGCATCCACACCGCGCAGACAACAACAAGTATGAAAATGACGAAGAATGTTGATGAGGGGAAGCCTGAGAAGACTTTCGTGTAGGCGAACAGGGGTGGAAGGAAGAAGCCTCCCAGGCCGCCGAACATGCCGACGAGGCCGCCAACAGACCCGACGTTGTCGGGGAAATAGGCGGGAATGTACTTGTATACAGCCGCCTTGCCAATCCCCATGGCGCACCCGAGGAAGAAGACCAGAATCGCAAACGCGTAGACGTTCATCCCGTAGTGGAGGTGTTGGGTTTGACTGCCGTCAGGGTGGACAATCGTGATGAAGCCGCTGGGCATCATGAGGATTCCGGAAGTTACCAACATGATCGCCCAGGTGAGGTAGAGGGCAGCTCGGGCCCCCCAGCGGTCCGAGATCCATCCACCCAACGGCCTCAGAAGCGATGCGGGAAAGATGAATGTTGCCGTCAGCAGGCCAGCGGTTGCCAGAGAAATATCAAAGTTGTCCACGTAGTACTTGGGAAGCCATGCCGACAGCGCCACATAGGCGCCGAACACCGCGACGTAGTAAAGGGAGAAGCGCCAGACGCGAACCTGCTTCAGTGGGGCAAGCTGTTCGGAAATGGTTTGCTGTGACCCGGGTGCATGGTCGGGTTTGGGAGCAACGAAGATTGTCACGATACCGACAATGACCAGCAGTACCGCGTAGATTACCGGGACTAGGCGCCATCCTCCTTGGATGCCAAGAATGAACGTTGAACCGGCCGTGGCCGCAATGATCCCCGGGCCAATCAGTTTTGTGACGGAAGCACCGACGTTGCCCGCACCGAAGATGCCGAGGGCGAGGCCTTTGCGGTCCTGACCAAACCACGCGCTGTTCCAAGACACGCCAACCGAGAACAGGTTGCCTGCGAAACCCACCAGGAAGGCCAAGATAAGAATCCAGGTGTAGCTGTTGGCGATGGAAACCATGTAGGCGGGAATCGCGGTTGCAAAGAGCATGAAGATCGTAATCTTCCGCCCGCCAATTCTGTCGGCCAGCATGCCGGCTGGGAGCCGCCACATGGAACCATTGAGAACCGCCACCGCAGAGATCCACGACAGTTGGACGTCACTGAGCCCAAACTCTTCCTGAATCGGAATACCCAGGATGCCAAACATCAACCACACCGCAAACATCAGAGTGAATGCGATGGTCGACATTGTCACTACGCGACCCGCGCCCTTTTCGGTGGGGTGATTCGGGGAAACTTCAATCAGATTCTTGGACATCAAGGGCCTTTGGAGGTTGCGAAGAGACAGTCTCAGCACGTTGCGAAATTTCGTCGTACTAGGGATGATCCTAACTGGATGGTGGCGGGATTTTGCGCTTTTAAACGACAGCTGTCACGATGAGTTTGTTAGCGGGTCTGCGCCGCGTCGCCAGGGGACTTTTGGCCTAGGAATAGAGGGAGAGATCCTCGGGTGTGTCCATATCCGCCGTGACCTGAAGCGGCACTTGAACCAGTGCAACATCAAGGCCTCTAAGGACACTTCTGACAGATCTATCCCGCACACTGCCAGCAGCTTCGAATGCGCCTTGCAATGAGTTCAGCCTGTAACGTCCCGCCAAGAACTGTGGCCAACCCTCACGGTCTTCAAGCACCACGCCATCTGCGTGATTGACGGCAGGGGATAGTGCGGCTACGGCCCGGTGCGGGTTCGCCAGGTCGCCGGCGAGAATAAGGACTTCGCAGTCATCCACCTTCGACTCCGCGTCACCAATTAACCTCAACACCTGCTGCAATCCGGCCCTGATCCCCGCGGCTGGCCCGCCCAAAGGTGGATCCTCCAGCGTGAAGGAAACGCGGTCGTCCTCTTCCCCACGCCAACTGCCTTCCGGGGCCACCACAACCACGTGGGATGCCCAGCTCAGCGCGGCATCAACCGTTCTGGCGAGCAGAGGCTTTCCATCCACTTCGACCCGCATCTTGTCGCGTCCCATGCGAGATGAGCGCCCACCGCCGAGGACGATAGCGAACCGGCGTCCCGACACTTTCCTAGCCGCCTGCGAAGGGTGGCAGGACGTCGAGCTGCGTGACCTCTGTCAGGGAAGTAGACGGCGAGGTGATACGAACGCCATCCGCAAGCAGACTCGAGACCTTGAGAACCTGTTCCAAGGCCGGGTTGCCCCGCCCCAGTGTCTGCACGAGGGCGCCTGCATCCAAGCCACTCGCATCGACGTGGGTGGAGTGGACCCCTGCCGCTTCTGCGGCTCCTGCGAAGTAGCGGATTAGCATCTAGCCTCCAATGGCGCTCATAGTTCGCTCAGGTTGCACGAAGCCTTCATCATTAATTCCATGGGCTTGTGCCTTGATGAGGTGCTCCGCAGTCCATGCCTCAACAATGTCGTCGTCGGTGCCGCCGCCACGCATGATGAAACGCAGGTCTCGTTCTGATTTTGCAAACAGGCAGTTGCGAACCTGGCCATCACTGGTGATGCGGGTGCGGTCGCAGGTGGCACAAAATGGCGCCGTCACCGAGGCGATTATGCCAATGGAGCCGCCGGGCTGCCGGGCATCCTTCGCGACGTGCCACAGGGTTGCTGGAGCGGTGGTGTCGCCACCGGTGTCTGGCGTCAGTGTGTACCGCTTGCGGAGCTCCGCAAGAATGGCCTCCTGGGTCACCATCTTGTTGCGGTCCCAGGTGTGTTTTGGTCCAAGTGGCATCTGCTCGATGAAGCGCAGCTGGTAGCCGTGGTCCAGGCAGAAATCGGCGAGCGGCAGGATGGCGTCCTCGTTCACATCCTGCATGATCACGGCGTTGATTTTCAGTGGGCGCAACCCGGCCTTGTCGACAGCATCGATACTGCGGCGGACGTCCTCGTACCGATCACGCCGTGTTAGGCGTGCGTAATGGTCACGATCCATTGTGTCTAGCGAAATGTTGACGCGTTGCAGACCGGCCTCGATGAGCTCAGGAAGTCGGCGGTCTAAGCCGAGGCCGTTCGTGGTCAACGCAATGTCGGGTGGTGCGCCCGCGGCGGTGCGTAGGGATGCTGCGGCCGCAATGATCTCGGCAAGGTCGCGTCGCAGCAGCGGCTCACCACCTGTGAAGCGGACCTTGGTGATGCCGAGGTCGTCCACCGCGATGCGAAGTAGGCGAACTACTTCAGACGTTGTGAGAGTGTCCTGGGTTGGGAGCCACTCCAATCCTTCCGCGGGCATGCAGTAGGTGCAACGCAGGTTGCAGCGGTCGGTTAGGGAAACCCGCAGATCGCGGGCAACCCGTCCGTACTTGTCCAGAAGCTGCGCCATGGCACCAGTCTAGTTGTAAGCAACAAGTGTCGCTTTCAAGACGGGCGCGGCGGGTCTTGCCCGTGGGATCCTCTGGCCTGATGCTCCCTATCGGCTCCCGAGGTGACGTTCCGAGTAGGTCTCTTGGGGGATTGTTCAGAATGCGGACGGTTCTGGATCACAACGTGGGATGTCGCCTAACCTGACTGACATGTTCAAACGAATGTGCCGCTAACGGACGCACTGACAGGCTCACGCCAGCGCGACAACCATCTCGCGTGTCACGTCGCTGTTCCGGGTACGTTGGGACTTCCCCTAAACCACGTGCGCAAATGCGCAGCCAAGGTTTGAACTCCCTGTACTGACACGGCCAGCACAAGTGCGTTCTCCTCATCGGCGAGGACCCCGGCACTTGGCACGGCACCCAAGCAACGCCCCTCCCGAACTGCCACAAAACCATAACTGGGCGTATCGCCCGAACTAGCAACCTGGGAGTAAAGAAATGTCTGCAAACTGGTCCTTTGAAACCCGTCAGATCCACGCCGGTCAAACCCCGGACCCCACAACCGGGGCTCAAGCACTACCCATCTACCAAACTAACGCCTACGTCTTCGACAACGCTGGACAGGCAGCAGGGCGCTTCGCTTTGTCGGAACTGGGTCCGATCTACACCCGCATCACCAACCCAACACAAGAGGTTGTCGAGAACCGTCTAGCCGACCTTGAAGGTGGAGTCGGGGCCCTACTCCTTGCCTCAGGCCAGGCAGCAAACACCTTCGCAATCCTCAATCTTGCGGGCGCAGGCGACAACATAGTTGCTTCCCCAAGCCTGTACGGCGGCACCTTCAACCTCTTGGCAAACACACTTCCGAAGTTGGGAATCACGGTGACGTTCGTAGAGGACCCCTATGACCTCGAACAGTGGCGCGAGGCCGCGGCGCCCAACACCAAGGCATTCTTTGGGGAGACCATCCCCAACCCGAAGTCAGACATTTTTGACATCGAAGGGGTGGCTGCCGTGGCACACGAGGTCGGTGTGCCCCTGATTGTCGACAATACGGTTGCGACGCCGTACCTGATTCGGCCCATTGAGTGGGGCGCCGACATCGTGACGCACTCTGCCACCAAGTATCTGGGTGGCCACGGCACTACTTTGGGAGGCGTGATCGTCGATGCCGGGAAGTTCGACTTCGGTGCGGATCCCGAGCGCTTCCCGGGCTTCAATGAGCCGGACCCCTCGTATAACGGGCTCGTATATGCCCGCGACCTGGGTGAAGGGGGAGCCCTGGGAGCAAACCTTTCCTACATCCTTAAGGCCCGCGTTCAGCTGCTGCGCGACTTAGGCTCGGCGATTTCTCCCTTCAACGCCTTCCTGCTTGCCCAGGGCATTGAGACGCTGTCTTTGCGTTTGGACCGGCACACGCAGAACGCGGAAAAGATCGCCAAGTGGCTTGAAGATCGTCCAGATGTGTCGGTAGTTCACTACGCTGGCCTTCCGTCCTCGCCCTATCACGAGTTGGCGCAGAAGTATGCGCCCAAGGGCACCAGCGGCGTTGTCGCATTTGACCTGGATGGTGGGGAAGAGGCAGGCGTGGCGTTTGTGAATGCTCTTGAGCTGCACTCCCTGGTCGCCAACCTGGGGGACGTGCGCTCTCTAGTTGCCCACCCTTACTCGACGACCCACAGCCAGGCCTCCGACGAAGAGAAGGCGCAGTCCGCGGTCACACCCGGACTGGTGCGTCTATCTGTTGGCCTCGAGGATATCGAGGACATCATTGCCGACCTCGAACTGGGGTTCGCTGCTGCCGCCGCGGTTCGCGAGAGTGCCGGGGATGGGGCAGCGGTTGCGGCCGAAACCGTGACCGCCGCCTGAGCAGCATCAAGCCGGACCGCCTCCCGACTTAGCGAGACGGTCCGGCAGGCGCTCCCGGACCCACATAGAGTTTGGTGACGGCTGCGCTTGCTAGGTAGTCCGAGAATGACAGAAAGGGGATCTAGGCTGATGGGCAGTTCTTCTGAGTCCGTCCCGTTGCTCCCGCCGGCCTCGGGCGCGTGGTTTGAAACCGATCCGGTTGGCAGACGCAAGTTCTTCGAGGGCGGTCCACTGGCGCTTGAAGCGGGAGGCGAGCTGGAGCAGTTCACACTTGCATACGAGACTTGGGGTGAGCTGAACGAGGACGGCTCCAACGCAGTTCTGATTCTTCACGCGCTAACTGGCGACTCGCACCTGTCTGGTGAGACTGGTCCGGGACATCCGACGGCGGGGTGGTGGACCGATCTGATTGGTGCGGGTGCACCGATCGACACGGAGCGGTATTTCGTGGTTGCGCCTAACATCCTTGGTGGTTGTCAGGGGTCGACCGGACCGGCCTCGTTGCGAGAAGGTGCGTCCTCGCCGGATACGTCCTCGTCCTTGCCGGGTGCGTCCTCGTCCGTACCGGTCGGATCCCAAGCGCAAGCCCGGTGGGGCGGGGACTTCCCCTTCGTGACCATCCGGGACACGGTGGCGGCCGAAGCGCAATTGGCAGATGAACTGGGTATTGGCACTTGGCAGATGGTGATTGGGGGTTCACTCGGCGGAATGCGGGCGCTCGAATGGGCCGCGATGTTCCCGGGCCGAGTGGCAAAGTTGGTGCCGGTCGCGACCACTGCCGCCACCACTGCGGACCAAATTGCTTGGGCTCACACCCAGCTGGCGGCAATCGTCAGTGATCCGGGATTCAACGGCGGGAACTACTACGGTGCCGCGCCGGGCGAGGGCCCCACGACGGGCCTGGGGATTGCCCGCCAGATCGCGCACACCACGTACCGTAGCGCGCCTGAGCTTGAGACCCGGTTCGGCGCAAACGCGCAAGGGGGAGAGGACCCTTGGGCAGGAGGGCGATACGCCGTACAGTCCTACCTGCAGCACCAGGGTGGCAAGTTCGTCTATCGGTTTGATGCCAACTCATACAAGGTTCTCACTGAGGCTTTCATGGCGCACGACATAGGTCGAGGGCGTGGAGGACTCGATGTTGGGCTTGCCTCAATCACCGCGCAGACACTGGTGGTGGCGGTGGACTCAGATCGGCTGTGCCTTCCGGAAGCGTCCGAGGTGATTGCCCGCGGCGTTCCCAACTGTGTGGGGGTGCAAACGGTGCGTTCTCACAGTGGACATGATGGTTTCCTCATCGAGTTTGAGCAGTTCGGCCCGTTGTTGAAGGAGTTCCTTGAGGGTCGGGTGGTGGCGGTGCCGTCCTCGCCCTCGATGGGCTACTCGAACAAATCCGTCTGCAGAAGTGAATATGTCGTCTGATGCACGCGGTCCCGCAGCGCGTTCCCCATCCCGACGGGGTCAGCACTGAGCGCCCGCAACGTGGTCCGCGCAGCAGAGTTAGGAATCGGCGTCAGCATTAGCTCATTGCCATTCATTGCCGCCTGGGCCGGATCCATAAACGCCGCCAGCACCGCGTCTGTTGACACTACGCCCTCAAATCCCCATTCGTCGCGCAACACATTTTGCAACAGTTCAGGGTTACCACCCGACCACTTCGGCCCCACGTGGATAAACGAAGACATCGCACCGTTGGCGCCACCTTCCTTGACCGTGATCTCAAAGGGCTTCAAGTACACCTCGCGCAGAGCCTGCTCACTGACAAACACATTGACGCCACTGCGGGCATTGATCTCCTGGTCATTGAGGACGAAGTGCTTCATGAATGTCAGCACCCCCTGATCCTGCGCACCCATGACCGTGGCAGCCGCAATCTTGCCTGACAGGACCGGGTCCTCAGAGTAATACTCGAAGTTACGCCCACCCATGGCTGTGCGCTGAATGTTCATGCCGGGCGCGTACCATCCCTGCACCCCGTAAGCGTTGGCTTCCAACCCAACGGCCTCGCCGAGGGCGTACGCCAAAGCGTCATTCCACGTCGACGCCAGAACCACTGCGGTCGGATACGCGGCTGCAGTCATCTTCGTGAAGAACGAGTTCAGGCCAGCAGGCCCATCCAAGAGGACGGCAGAGGGAATACCCAAGCGAGGAATCTCCGCGGTTCTCCACGCCCCCTGAGAGGTCATGGCAACCAGCTCACCCGCCGTGAACTGGTCTAGGAACAGATCCCACTGCGGGTCATCGAAGTCCAGCCCCTGCATGTCGCTGAGCTGTAGCCCGTTCGACGCGCCATAGGTGGGGATTTCTCCCTCGGTGGGTTCAACAGTTCCGTCCGCAAGAGACTGGGACAGTGTCGGCATCTGCGCCAGCAGCTCATCGCTCGCGGTGTAGTTACGGTTGTCGGCGTTCGGGTACGTCCCCTCCCAGTCGGCCCGGGACAGGTAGGTGATGTCACCTTCGGCGTAGTCAAACTGATTCGACAGTTCGGTTCCCGTTACCGGGTCAGCAGTTATGGTCTTCGTTTCATCGATCGTGAAGTCAAACGTCTGCACCGGGTTGTGGATATCGCGGCTCACCTGCAGTGTGTAGTCTCCGGCGTCGAGGACGTATGCCCCATCCCCCCACGACGCCATGTCAGCGGTGGCGAAAGAGACGGTGAGAGTCTCTGTTGCGCCGGGATCCAGAAGGCTGGTCTTCACGTATCCGCCCAGCTCAATCGCGGACTTCTCAATGCCACCCTCGATGTATGGTGCAGAGTAGTACACCTCTACGACATCTTTGCCAGCGCGGCTGCCCGCATTGGTGACCTGAACGGTGACCGAGATTGATTCGTCATCGATGACGGGTTCGGCAACATTCCAGTCGAAGTCGGTATACGACAGGCCAAACCCGAAGGGGAACTGCACTGCTTGCGCATATGCGGCCTCATCGCCCTCGTACACGGTTTCGTAGTAGCGGTAGCCGACGTAGATTCCCTCTTCATAGTTGATGAAACCACGGTTCGCATTGTCATACTTGAAGTCGCCGAAGTTCACGGTCGAGGGCGCGCTTTCAACCGAATAAGCATAGGTGTTCGAAAGGCGCCCGGATGGGTTGACCTCACCCGACAATGCCTTCGCCAGAGATACGGCACCGAAGGGTCCGGGGGTGCCAATCCACATTGCGCTCTTGATCTGCGGGTAGTCGTCGAGGAAGCCCAGCTCCATCTGGTTGCCAGAGTTGATAACTACAACCACATCGTCGAAGTCGGCCGTGATGCGGTCGAGGAGGGCAATCTGATTGTCCGTTAGGCGTAGCTGCTGCGCGGTGAAGTCCTGTGCTTCCACACCGTCATTACCCAACACCACCAGCGCAGTTGAGGAGAACGAGGTCGCGTTCGCCATCACCTCATCCGTCAGGTACTCCGGGGCAATTTCGTCCTCAGTGGACCCGGAAGTCATGGATAAAACAACGTCAACCAGTCCCGTATTGTTGCTGACTGCTGCCGTCGCACCACTGTCGATCATGGTTTGGTCGAGGTCGGGGTTGTACTCAATACCCTGTTGCTCCAATGCTTCAAACAAGGTGATTGCGAGGGACTGGTCGGCACCCCCGGAACCCCCGCCGCCGTAGCGCAGGTTGTATGACGCGAAGCCGAAGACATTGACTTTTCCGCCTTCGAGGGGAAGCAGGTCTTCCTCATTCTTGAGGAGCACCAGCCCCTCGTCAGCAATCTGGGATGACACTGCCTGTGCGTACACGCGTGCATCCTCGCCAGCAGCGGTTTCCGAGTCCACGTCCATCTGGAAGAGCCGGGACAGGTCACCGACAAATGGCACGGCCAGGATGATGACGAGGGCGACCACCCCGGCTGTGACACCCCAGCCAATGCCGCGCCGACGCCTGTTGGCGACCTTGCGGTGGATCCGTGCTTCACGCCTGTCCGCGCGGCGTTCCTTGCGGGTCATCTTCGCCCGAGCGGCCTTACGTTCGGCCTTGTCAGCGGCCTTTGCCGCCTTGGCGGCTGCCTTGTCACTTGCTTTGGCGGCCTTACGGGTGGCAGGGTCCATTGCGGCAAGTTCTTCGACCCGCGCCTTGGCTTGCTCTCGGTTCTGTTCAGCTGCTTCGACCGCGGCTGCCTTAATGTCTTTGCGTGTTGCCATTACTTTGTCTTTCCAGCTTCCTTGCTTGCAGTGCGGTTGCCTTTGGGAAGGCGGCCGTTGAGCACGTTAATAAGGTCATCCAAGGCCGATTCCGTGAACGCTCCGCCCGAAAGCCGGGGGAGGGTGCGCAGTGGCATGTCTAGGGCAAAATTCATGTTGTTTGCAAGCATGGGCTTGCCGACCGCGTGCAAGATGGAACCGATGCCCGTAATGGCGCCGCCACACAAACCGGCGATACCGCCGCGACCGACGAGCTGGGCCAGGATTGAGTCGCGCGTGATCGGTAGCGACCTATCCCAGAACTGTGAAGGTGGCGTCCTTCCCAAAAGATGCGCGAACTCTGATGCGCCGATGCCTTTGACTTCACCTGAGAAATAGTGGGGGAGGAGGTCCCGATCGTAGTTGAGGTCGAACTCTTCTCCGTCCACTTCCACGGTGCCTTCGAGGCGGATATCCCGAGAGGATGCGCCGACAAGCGCCGCGTAGAGGCCCTTGCGCTGGTGCCACTTTCCCGCGGCAACATCAAAGACACTGAAGGCGTGCTCACTGAAGTCAATCCTCACCGAGGTCGACTCCCCGGCCTCGAGGGTGACACGGGCAAATCCCGCCAGCTGCTGCGGCGCAACGAAATCGGTGGTCTCGGGAGGACCGACGTAGACCTGAACGACCTCGGTACCCGCGCGGGTACCCGTGTTGGTGACCGTCACTGACACGCCCTCGGCATCGACCTGCAAGTTCGAGTATTCGAACGTGGTGTATGAAAGTCCGTGACCGAACGGGAACCGCACCCGCCCACCGACCTTGTCGAAGTAGCGGTAGCCGATGTAGATGCTCTCATCGTGGTACGAGGCCGCCTCCGTGTTCCCGTACGTCGGCGCGGACGGCACGTCCTCGTAGACTACTGGGTAGGTTTCAGCCAACTTCCCACTGGGGTTGACGGCCCCGACAAGCACGTTGGCGATTGCGCTGGCGCCGCCTTGCCCGGGGAGGTAGCCCGCGAGGATCGCGTCAACGTGATCGGCAAACGGCAACTCCATGGGGGAGCCGCCGACAAGGATGACAATCGGTTTGTGTCCCGCAGCCAGCAAGTCGTGGAGAAGGCGCAGTTGCTCGCGGGGAATCCGCATGTGAGGGCGGTCAGCGGCTTCGGCCTCGAGAGATTCGTCCAGGCCGATGAAAACAATGGTCGTTTCGGCTCGGGATGCCAGCGCAAGTGCCCGCTTACGGAGCGCATCAGAGCGCCCTCCGTGGCGTTTGAATCCTTGGGCAAATCCCGCCAGGTTAAGGCCAGCAGCAGAGAGTGCATCCAGAGGGCTCTCAGTCCGGGTTGGATTCACCCGCGATGACCCGGCGCCTTGGATACGCAGGTCGTCCGCGAAATCACCAATCACCGCCACGGAGCTGCCCCGGCGGAGTGGAAGCGTCGGATTTTGCGTGGGGCCGTTCTTCAGTAGAACCACCCCTTCCTCGGCTGCTCGAACTGCCAGGTCGTGATGGCCGTCAAAATCTGGATTCACGTCCGAAAGGTCCGCTAGAGCAGGGTTCGTCGCGGCTGTCCGATCAATCAGCTCCAGGACTTCCGCGACTCGGGCGTCGAGGACGGTTTCATCTAATGAGCCGTCTTGAACTGCAACCACGATCTCCGCATCGGTGATCCCGCCGGTGGACGGCATCTCCAGGGCATTGCCCGCTAACAGACCAGCCACGCGATCGTTGTTGCCGCCCCAGTCTGTCACCACCAACCCGTCAAATCCCCACTCGTTGCGAAGAATCTCCATCAGCGGCTGGTTCTCATTGGTGTAGTCGCCATTGACCTTGTTATAAGAGGACATGACCGTGTACGGGTTGCCCTCTTGCACGGCGATCCTGAAGCCTTCCAGGTATGTTTCGTGCAGAGCCCGCTCATCAACCACCTCGTCAATGCTCATGCGGTGCTTTTCTTGGCTGTTGACAGCGTAGTGTTTCATGCTGGCCCCAACGCCCTCGGACTGGATGCCGCGGATTAGTGCGGCGGCCATTTTGCCAGCCAGAAGTGGATCTTCTGAGAAGTACTCGAAGTTGCGTCCCGCCAACGGATTGCGCTTGATGTTGAGGCCGGGGCCCAGGAGGACGCTGACGCCCTCGGCCTTCGCTTCAACGCCAAGTGCCTGCCCGACCTCGTACCCCAGGTGCGGATCCCATGAGTTTGCAAGCGTTGCGGCAGTCGGGAAGCAAGTGGCGGGAAGGGACTGGTTCAACCCGAGGTGGTCGGCGGAGCCGCCCTGCTTGCGCAGACCGTGCGGGCCGTCAGTAAGCATCATGGAGGGAATACCGAGACGGTCGATTCCCTTGGAGTTCCAGAAGTTCGCCCCCGACATCAGCGAGGCCTTCTCTTCCAGAGTCATTTGGTCAATCAGTTTGCGGTGTGCGTCTTTCACTGCTGTGTTCCCTTCGATTGCTCGCGGTCGAGGTTCCCATACTCTTCAGTTTCGCTTAGCGACGGTGGGAAGATCAGTCGGTATGCGATAAGGATGATGACAAACGTGACGGTGAATCCGACGACGGTGTCGGAAACGAAGTGCGCGCCCACGATGATGCGGGAGAAGCCCACGTAGATACCCCAGACGGCGCCGCCCCAGAAGAGGAGGTTCGACCACTTTTCAAGCGATGCCCGCAACGGAATGAGTGCTGTCGCCATGATTGCCAAGGTGGCGTTTGCGGTGTGCCCAGAGGGGAATGACTTGAACTCCTCGGCTTCCACTCCGCCCGCAACAAGTGCGTCACGCTCGGGTGTTCCCGGACTCCACCAGGGAGAGAACCCAACCGCGTCAGTCTCAGAGATAAAACGCATTCGAGGGCGTTCCCAGCCGATTTTGATGATGTTGATCAAGATGAGTTCAGTTAGGACGACGATGAAAAGTGCGAGGGCGACCCGGATTGCCAGACGCCGACTTGCTCCGCGGGCAAGCACGACGACTCCCCAACTTGTGGCGGCCACAATGACGACGCCGGTCAGGACCACAACAAGAATGGGCCACGACAGGTAGCGCGTGGGGAGGTAGAGAACCATCCCTGCACCGACTATGTAGAGGAGCCCTCCACCCACGACCTGCCCCACGCGGACCCCAAGGCGCTCTCTGCTACGGAAGACAATGAGCAGCGTTCCCGCGACAAGCAGGGCCATGCCCGCAGGTAGCTCCCCATAGGCGGCGCCAAAGATGCCAAGCGGATTCCGCGGGTTGTACAGCGCCTGAGAAATCTGCAGGTCCCAGATGCTTCCAATGATGAGCATGCCAAGCAATACTCCGGAAAGCACCAGGGCGTTTCTTGGCGAGATAAGACGGTTTCCAGGATGCCAGAGGACTGGGGGTGGCTTCCCTTGTTCAGTTTCGTTGTGCAATTGATTCCCCATTGAGTCGTCGGTTGCTGAGCAAGTAACAGTAGAGTAGCAGCAAACCCCACCAAGTGGTGGAAAGTTTTTGTTGTCTTGGTTACGGTTCTGTAAGGTTGGCAAAATGGAGCAAACAGATGTGGACTCACTAATCGAGCGAGTCCTGGGGGAACTGGGTTCGGGCAGTATCCGCGGCCAGAAGACCAAGTTGGCCATCATCGAGCATGCGGCTGGCGCGTTTGCAACAGGCGGTTTCCAAGGAACGTCGATGAGGTCGATTGCGCGTTCGGTGGGGATCGATCATTCGACGCTTCTCCATCATTTTAAGTCCAAGGATGAGCTACTGGTTGCGGTCCTGCGTTGGCGCGATGTCAGCGGGGGAAGGCAGGTAGCAGGTTCGGGTATCGGGCCCGAGATCACCGCGGACACGCTCGCCGAAGGGGTGCGTACCCTCGCGACGGCGAATGCCGAGGATGCGGATCTGACCAGACTGTTCTCAATCATGGTCGCTGAAGCAGGGCAAGAGGGCCATCCAGCGCGACAGTACCTGCAGTGGCGCCAGAAACTTGCCATGGACTTCTGGCAGGGCTTTGCGCAAGAGGCTGGGTCCGGTTCCGGTGACGTTGCGCCGACCTTCACCGCTCACGAAAAAGCGGCTCTCTTCATCAGCGTGTGGGATGGGCTGCAGACCTATGATGCCCTGAATCCGGGGGATGTTGATCCCCCGGAGCTCCTCGCCCGGATCGCCCAGGTTCTTTTCGGAGGCCCCGCCTCAGACCCCGCCCCATCAGATCATGAGCGGTGATAGACCGCAAACTTGCCGCTGGGACCATCAAGCACGGTGACGGGTGTGCGGAACACTGTAGTTAGCACCTCGTCGGTGATAATTTCCTCCGGGGTGCCGGCTATGGCAATCGCGCCCTCGTCCATCGCCACGATGTAGTCGCTGTAGGCTGCCGCGAAGTTGATGTCGTGAAGGACGATGATGATGGTTCGGCCCAGTTCATCCGCTGCACGCCGCAACTGAGTCATCATTTCGACGGAGTGCTGCGCATCGAGATTATTGAGGGGTTCATCGAGCAGTAGGTACTCGGTATCTTGCGCTAGCACCATTGCGACATAGGCGCGCTGCCGCTGCCCTCCAGAGAGTTGGTCCAGGAACCTCTGCTCCAGATCCGTCATGTCAAGGAAGTCAATGGCCTGCGAGATGGCGTCCTCGTCCACTTGAGTCAGCCGACCTCCGCTGTGTGGGTAGCGGCCGAAACCCACCAGCTGACGGACCGTGAGCCTGGTGACAAAGTGATTCTCCTGGCGCAGGATCGACACCTTACGTGCCACGTCTTTCGAGGGCGCCCGGAACACGTCGAGCCCACCGATCGTGATTGATCCCGACGTCACGGGCATCAGCCGACCCATCATCGTCAGCAGGGTGGACTTGCCCGCTCCATTGGGGCCGACGAGGGCGATGATCCCGCCCGGGGGCAGCTGGAGGGAAACAGGTCCGATTTGAACGTCTTTTGAGTAGCGCTTCACCACGGAGTCAAGAACAATCACAGACGACCTCGTTTCACGATGACAAGCAAGAAGACGGCCCCGCCGATCAGTTCCACGATGATCATCACCGCATCCACCATGGGGAAAACATGCTTGAGGAGGAAGTAGGCAGCCCCAAGAATCACAACGCCCAACAGCCAGGCGACCGGCAAGATCCGCCGGTGATCGTGGGTGTCGGAGATCGAGTAGGCCAGCGTCGCCATGAGGAACCCTAGGAATGTCATGGGCCCAACCAGGGAAGTCGACATTGCCATCAAGACTGCCACCAACGTCAGCATCAGCATGGTTTGGCGACGGTGATTGAGCCCCAGGTTGGTGGCAATTTGGGGACCGAGGGCGAGGACGTTGAGGCGGCGCCCCAGCATCCAAATGCCCAGGCCAGCAGCCAGGCAGATCGGCACAGCGTAGGGGAGTAGCTCCACCTTTGCGGTGCCAATGTTTGCGAAGAGGCGCGCTCGAAGTACGTCGAACTCGTTGGGATCCAGCATGCGCTGCATGAACGTCGACAGTGACCCCAGCCCTGTGCCAATGACAATGCCAACCAGCAGCATGATATGTAAATTGCCGAACCTGCCCGAAAGGAGCCAGGAATAGAGGAGGACCGCGAACCCCACCATCACGGCGGATTGAAGCAGGAACTGACCCGTCGTTCCAAGTCCAGTGAGCCCGCGGGTTCCCAGGAAGTAGACGATGCCGGTTTGGATGAGGATGAAAAGAGATTCGAACCCCATGATCGACGGGGTAATGATCCTGTTGTTAGTCACCGTTTGGAACGTCACTGTCGCCATGGCTTGCGCGAAGGTCACGGTCAGAATGACGACAACCGCACTGATACGCATCTTGGAGACGCGCCACCACTTGTCACTGAGGAACTCAAAATCATTCCCCCAGGTAAGGATCAGTACGCAGAGAACCAGAGCCGCGACGATCAGGCT
>RRZU011464203.1_pt1 | contig 28193 bp, 21 predicted proteins | sample 2165561 | NCBI WGS metagenome assembly RRZU01 (sample SAMN10456909, study PRJNA506462) | wastewater metagenome | isolation source: wastewater sludge | place: USA: Moscow, Idaho | reverse complement strand
TGGAGTCAGAACCACCACTCAGGCCTCGGTTCATGGCCTTGATCCGGTCAAGGTTGGCGCCATGGCGGTGCAACAGAAGGTGGCCGGCGCCGCCAAGACAATGGGCAGTGACAGCAACTGGGGGATGCTCTGGCAGCAGGTGCAGAGGGATAGTCTGTCCGGTGGGGAAAACACGAGCTACTCTGACACGCTCAACAACTCTCTAAGCAACAGTTGGAAACGGGCCTTTAACGATCAATCCAGCTTTATCCACTCGCTGGATGAAACTCAGAGAAACCAGTTGCAAGGAATGCTGGGATCTGGTGGCGAAATCAAAGGTGCAAGAATTGGCGCTAATGGACAACTTTCGATAGTTGGAAGCGATGGAGAAAGAGTAACTTTTAATATTTCTGAGGACACAGCCAAAGCCTTTTCCCGAGACGAAGCTAAAGTGCGCTCTGAAGCAGTCGCTCAGACATTCAGCAATGGCCGTGGATTGGATTACCTCGCCAATGTGGCCAAACGCATCGGCGCCACAGAAGCCTACTCCGTCATTGACGAGGCCCGGTCAATCAGTAGGTCGCAGGAATCCTATGGTGCAGACCTGACCACAGCCTTGGTGAAGAATTACGCCCGAGAGCGATATGGCGAGGAAACCCCGGAGACGATCCGTAAACCCATCAGCGATTTCAACAGCTATGTTACGCAACACGGTGCAGCCGGCGTCAACAATATGCGTGATATTGTCAGTGGCTTTGTCAGCGGGCACGGATACGGCTGGGGCAGTACCCACTCAGAGGTGCAAGGAACCATCCACAACACCCGGGATCGAATCCATGACCAAGGTCTGATGAAGGGTTTTGTCGATCAGGCTGCCGGATCAGTTCGCTCCAACACCGCCGGCATCACCGAGGGAAGTATTCAGCCTCCCGCAAGCCCCCTCCCGTTACAGAAGCCAGACGGGACGCGAACTATAACCGATGCTGATAATCTGCGGAGTGTCAATCGGCATGAAGAATCAGGGCAAGGTCGAATTCGCACTGATATGAAAGGAATGGCTACCGAGGGGATCGGCAAGGTGTTCAAAGGGGTAGTGGACAGCCAGGGGAATCGGCCGACATCAGAGGGATATTTTCAGGCGCCGCCAGAGAACAAATTAGCTCCGAGCGAAGGAAAACCCGGAGCTGTGGTGGAAATTCTCAAGAAAAATTAATCAATCCTCGATGTTATAAAATATGTTGCCGGGATTAAATGCATAAGATGGATGAGTACGCAGTTTGTCATCAAAATCAATATCATCATTGCCATTCCACTTATTCCAGTTGGCTTCCGTTCCAGTCATTGAAGAAGTGAAAAGGCCAGAAATTGAGTGAGACCGCAACGGCACCGACTCATCCATCAATCGGCCACAGGATTGGCACATCGCGCTGTCTTCGGACTCGTACCCGCAGTGGGGACAAATGCTAGTCCAATTGTTCTGGTCAGACATGGTTGTTCTCCGGTGTGCTGGTTTGCAGAATGATCAATACCGGTTCGTGTGCGAGAGAATACGTTTCAGGTTAACCCTTATCATGTTTCCGAAAAAAGTCAAATCATCGGAAATAGCCTTACAAGTGACAGATACGAGGATTGAGGTGGATCCAAAAGAACGAAAGCCCTTTGCATTGTTTCCACTCCTGGCCTGCTTGCTGCTCTTCTTCGCGATGAGCTTTTCGTCGCCATCCACTGCCGAGGCGACGGTAGCCGCCTATATGGATGTTCAAGGAAACCTCCATTATGTGCGGGGCAAGAGCGGTCGAACGAATAAGAAAATCGCAAACCGACCTCTCGCACGATTGCCGAGAGATTCAAGCCCTCAAACCATCAACGCCTTTATCCAAACAGCCGCCACCGAACATGGCATTGATCCCCTGCTGATCAAGGCGATCATCAAAGCCGAATCGAATTTTAACCCCACTGCTGTCTCGCCAAAAGGCGCACAAGGTTTGATGCAACTCATGCCAGCTACTGCCAGGAATCTGCAGGTTGCCAATCCTCTTGATCCTCTGGAAAATATCCTTGGCGGCACCAGATATCTCCGTTCCCTGCTCGACAGTTATAATTGGGATGTGGCGTTAAGCCTCGCCGCCTACAACGCAGGGCCGGGTAATGTCAAAGGCGCTGTCCCAAATATCGACGAGACTCGGACCTATGTTACCAAGGTGTTGAAAAACTATGACTCCTACCGAGCCATCTGGTGAACCGCAAAACACCCTTCATGCTCAACGGGATGAAGGACGTTAAATTTCGCCGCTCACAAACCGCCTTCTCCTGTTCCTGCTGAACGATCCTTCCGTATTCATGCTCCTGCCGCACTGTTGACGATCTGCTCGAAACGCTCGATACTGGCGAGCACCGAGCCGAGCGACGGGATCTCGCCGAAAATCATCCCGGACATCGCTGTGTAATCTTTGCCAAGCGCATCCCGCATTGCCGGACTGGGAGCCAGCGTAAAGGTTCCGTGTGCAGCCGTGTCGAGACCTAAATCCGCGCTGCCGAAGAACAACCGCGCGTGATGAGCGCAGTCAATTGCCAGAGTGTGGTCGGCCCGCCATTCGGTCGCCGCTGCCGCTTGGACCAGTTGATGCACGTCATAGTAATGACGTGAAACGCGTTGTCCGCCATGCCGTAATTGGTTACGACGATCATGCCACTGGCGCAGACCATGAAGGATAATGACCTTGTCCCAGAAGGTTCGCTCAGGCTTGACGGTGGTGATGTTTGCCACCTGCAGATTCAGGCCGGATACATCCTCTGCAACATAAGGGTGGATCGTGGTTGCGATGTGTGGGTCGAGCGCTGACTTTGCGCCGGATTCGATTTTGACGGCGGAACGGATATAATCGCCGACAGAAGCCGTGACGGCAGGATACCAAAAGAGGAGTGTCTGGCCGTCTTTATCTTCAGGGTCGATCTCCAGACGATATCGCGCAGTTGGGATGATTGAGGCGGCAAGTTGGTTGAACTGTTCGAACAACGGCCCAGCAATGTACCTTTGACACGCCATGCGAATGGCATCGAGGCGTGTGCGGCGCTTCTTGCCGCTTAGGGCATCCAGTTCGGCGACATCGGCCTTCTGGCCCAGATCGTCTCGAAACACCGTGATGTCGATGTCTTCGGAAAACCGGGAGATCAAACCGAAGGCTTTGGAGAGCGAGGTGCCGCCCTTGAACAGCAGGCGGGGACCGCCGGCTGCCAGCCCGTTGAACAGCGCATCCAGGGTCCAGCACACCCAAAAGTCTTTTTCGATATTCTGGACTGCGGTACCGAGTCGGGCAGCAGCTCCGAGAAACAAGTCACGCCGATCGGCGTCACTGGCAGCGATGACGGCTTGGAAGTCTGAATTCAATGGTTGGTCTCCACTTATTTGGCCGTACGACGATCAACCGTCGGGCGCTTCACCCCACGATAGGCTTGCGGTGTCTTGGTCACTGCGGTTTGAGGGGCGCAGCCAGGTAGTTCTCGAATCACGTTTTGCATCCACGACGGCAGCATGTTGAAACCATCGAGCAGGTCCTGGCGGATTGCAGCGCCGTGGATTGGGTCTGCCAGCACTGTGGTTAATCGACTCAGGATGCGGGAATGGTCGGAAGCGAGAGTGTCTTTCAGCCAATGGAGGGCCTGCACGATACGCATGGCGGGACGCCCTGCCCAGAAGAGGCGACTGGGCGCCGTCTGCTTGAACTCGATGCTCAGGTTGTCGAGTTGAATGGAGCGGCGACGGGCATCGGTATGGAGAATGACGCGAGCCGGTACGGCATCGGTCAACCCAAGATCGTTGGCTGCGGTCATGCCGTCTACCAACAAGCGGAGTTGATCCCTGCGAGCGATGGCCTCCACCACGGCGCGGTAGTCGGGACTGGTGGGCCGCTTGGTCAAGCTGTTGAGCTTGGGCCTATCATAGAGGCCCCTATCTATACGGCGCAACTCACCCGCCAGCACCATGCGCTGCAGGGTTTTGTCGATGACATTACGGTTGCCAAGCTGCGCGAAGTCGGCCGGCACCCAGACATGCCCGGGTCCGGCTGCGTCGATCTGTGCCAAGATACTCGATTTGAGGTTGGACATGGATATCTCCTTTGTCCTATATTTGTACATCCTTTTCGGACAAATGCCAAGGTTTCCTTGTCCGAAAATTGTAGCTTAATTTCGGACTATCGGTGTCCATATCCCTTTTCACGGGACAGCCACGCCGTCAATCATCCTTTCCTTCTGATACTCCCTGAAGCATCTCCATCAACTCTGCCTGAAACGCCTCATCCCGCATCAATTTCTTGGCCAAGGCGTGGCACAACGAGCTTGCGAGGCCGTTCATATCCGGCGATTCGACATCCATGGTGATTTCGCCATCCTCGGAGGCGGTGAGGATGAGTACGGCCTGATTGTTGTTGAGTTCCATTTCAATGCTCCGTCATTTGCGCTTTATACAAGATTTCATCGGCATAGATTTCCAAGGAATCTCCTGCCTGGAGCGGAAATTCCTTGGGTAACTGGGTCTGGATCACGCCAAATACCGTCTCACCATCAATGAGTTCCACCTCCAGGTCCAGATAGCCGCCATCGGCGCGGACATCCTTGCCGGCACCTATGCGGAAAAAGACCCGAATGGTGACCACATCACCAATATGGAGGTGCTGAAGATCGACTCCTGGGTAGTCGGGGAATTTGTTTGGGTAATAATCCGAGACTTTAGCGTTTTCCATGCTGAAAACGTGGTAGCCGTTTTCCAGGATCTCCTTGAAAAAGGGAAAACGGTCGTTTTGTTCAGGGAACTTCAAAATGTTCTTTTTTTTCATTGCGTTGGTCGTCGGGTACAATTAGACACAATCGGAGGCTCCGGGATCTGCTGAGGCAGTGGATATTCGCATTGCCACAACCAGCTTGAACGGCTCAAGAAGAAAAGCCTGTATAACAGGAAGTCACTGCCCCAGCCAGGGCAAACACTGTGCAACCGCACCAGCACGAAAAAAGGATAACGAAGCATGAACCACGTCACTCATACCACCATCGTCAATTTCATCTGGGGTATCGCCGACGACGTGCTTCGTGATGTGTACCAGCGAGGCAAATACCGGGACGCAATCCTGCCGATGACGGTTATCCGCCGTCTGGATGCCCTGCTGGAACCGACCAAGGACGCGGTCCTTGCCATGAAGGAGCAGTTGGACAAGGCGGGCATCGCCAATCAACACGCCGCACTCTGTCAGGTCGCTGGCGAGGCCTTTTACAACATCTCTCCCTTCACCCTGCGCGATCTCAAATCCCGCGCCAAACAGCAGCAACTCAAGGCTGATTTCGAGGCCTACCTGGACGGATTCTCCGCCAATGTGCAGGGAATTCTCGATAAGTTCAAGTTCCGCAACCAGATTCCCACCCTGATCGAGGCCGATATCCTTGGGCATCTGATCGAAAAATTCCTCGACTCCCGCATCAACCTCAGCCCCAAGCCCGTGCTCGACGTGGACGGCAACGAACTGTTGCCCGCGCTCGACAACCATGCCATGGGCACCGTCTTTGAAGAGCTGATCCGTCGTTTCAACGAAGAGAACAACGAGGAGGCCGGCGAGCACTTCACCCCCCGCGACGTGGTCAAGCTGATGGCCGATCTTATCTTCCTACCGGTGGCGGACCAGATCGAATCCGCCACCTACCTGGTGTACGACGGGGCCTGCGGCACCGGCGGCATGCTCACCGTGGCGGAGGAACGCCTGATCGAGTTGGCCAACAACCACGGCAAGGCAGTTTCCATCCATCTTTTCGGCCAGGAGGTGCAACCGGAGACCTATGCCATCTCCAAGGCCGATCTGCTGCTCAAGGGCGAAGGCGCCGAGGCCGAGAACATGAAATACGGTTCCACGCTCTCCAGCGACGCCTTTCCGTCCCAGGAATTCGATTTCATGCTCTCCAATCCGCCCTACGGCAAGAGCTGGAAGACTGATCTCGAACGCTTGGGCGGCAAGGGCGACATCAAGGACCCACGCTTTGTCGTCCAACACAACGGCGATCCGGAATTTACCATGATCACCCGGTCCAGCGACGGCCAGCTCATGTTCCTGGTCAACAAGCTGGCCAAGATGAAGCACTCCACCAAACTTGGCAGCCGCATCGCCGAAGTACACAACGGCTCATCGCTGTTCACCGGCGACGCCGGTCAGGGCGAAAGCAACATCCGCCGTTGGGTCATCGAAAACGACTGGCTGGAGGCGATTATCGCCTTGCCGGAAAACATGTTTTACAACACCGGCATCGCCACCTACATCTGGGTGCTGACCAACCGCAAGTCCGAGGAGCGCCGAGGCACGGTGCAACTCATCAATGCCACCGCCTGGTCGGTGCCGTTGCGCCGCAATCTCGGCAAGAAGAACTGTGAGTTCTCCGAGGAGCAGATCAGGGCCATCTGCGATCTGGTGGTGCAGCCCAAGGCCACTGAGCAGTCCAAGATTTTTCCCAACGAGGCCTTTGGCTACTGGAAAGTGGTGGTTGACCGACCGCTGCGCCTTGCCATTGACTTGAGCCCGTCCCGGCTGACGCAATTCGAACGCACCTGTACCCAAAATAATGAACAACCATTGGCCCGACTCGCCCAAGGTCTCGCCGAAATTGCCGGAATCGGCCCGCATCTGGACTGGAACGTCCTTATCGATCTCTGCGAGCAGCACGCCGAGCAACTGGGCCTCAAGCTGACCGCCAAGCGGAGGAAACTGCTGCAAGGCGAACTCTGCGACACCAGCGCGGAAGCCGCAGCAGTCATCAAAAAGGTGCATAAAAAGGGGACAACGCCCGACCCCATCCACGGCCTTTTCCCGGCCGAGTTGGAGGGCAAACCCCGTGTGGTCGAATACGAACCCGACACCGGCCTGCGCGACTGTGAACAGATTCCCCTGTTGGAAGAGGGCGGCATCGAGGCCTTTTTCCGGCGGGAGGTGCTGCCCTATACCCCGGACGCCTGGATCGATGCGGACAAAACCCAGATCGGTTACGAGATCTCCTTTACTCGCCATTTCTACAAGCCCCCGCCCACGCGCACTCTGCAAACAATCAAGGCCGATATCTACGCCTTGGAGCAGGAAACCGATGGGCTGTTGGAACAGATTGTCGGGGAGGCGGAGTGATGAAAAAACAGACGCCTCCACCGGCTGCAAACAAAGGCCGGGCGCCTTCCGCCGATCCCCTGATTGGCGATATCCGTGCTTTGATCGAAGAAACCCGTTCTGCGGTTGCCGTAACCGTCAATGCGGGGATGACCCTGCTCTACTGGCGGATCGGCAAGCGCATTTGTGATGATATCCTCAGGAAGGAGCGGGCAGGCTACGGCGATGAAATTGTCGCCACACTGTCGCGACAATTGACCACGGATTATGGAGGCGGGTTTTCCGAGAAAAGCCTGCGTCACATGATCTTGTTTTCAGAGACCTTTCCCGAATTGGAGATTGTCTCTACGCTGTCGAGACAATTGAGCTGGTCTCATTTCAAAGAAATCATCTACCTGAAACAGCCTCTACAGAAGGAGTTCTACGCCGAAATGTGCCGGGTGGAGCGCTGGAGTGTCCGCACCCTGAGGGACAAAATCGCTTCCATGCTCTACGAACGGACAGCTCTTTCCCGCAAGCCGGAAGAGTTGGCGCGTACTGAACTGGAATCCTTGCGTGAACAGGATCGCATGACGCCGGATTTGGTCTTTCGCGATCCCTATATGCTCGATTTCCTTGGTCTGAAAGACAGCTATAGCGAAAAAGACCTCGAATCCGCCATCCTGCGGGAGATTGAATCTTTTCTGCTGGAGCTGGGGGCGGGGTTTTCCTTCATCGCCCGGCAGAAGCGGATGACGGTGGATGGCGATGATTTTTATCTGGATTTGCTGTTCTTTCACCGTGATCTCAGGCGCCTGGTCGCCGTTGAACTGAAGCTGGACAAATTCCGCCCCGATCATTTCGGCCAGATGGCCCTCTATCTGCGCTGGCTCGATAAATTTGAGCGCAAACCCGGTGAAGAATCGCCGTTGGGCATCATCCTTTGCTCCGGCAAAGATGATGAACGCGTCGAGCTGCTGGAACTCGGGCAGGCCGGCATTCATGTGGCCGAATACCTCACCGAGCTACCGCCCAAAGAGATATTGCAGCGCAAACTCCACGCCGCCATTGAGCAATCACGGCTGCGGCTGGAGAACCGGGAGGCGGAGTAATGCAGTTGAAGCCTTATCCGGAATACAAGGAGTCCGGGCAACCATTATTGGGCTTGACAGTCAACCAGAGGCCCCGGTAGCCTTGAATGAAATAGCGTTGCGGTTTGGATTATCTCGGAGCTTACTTACACGTGAATTTAGAAATTATACCAACACAAGCATTGTGGAGTATATCAATATCCGACGCCTTCAAAAAGCAGGGATAATTCTTTCGTCAACTAGAAAAGGCATTGATGAGGCTGCATTTGAGAGTGGTTTTTCAAGCTTGCCCAACTTTTATCGACGATTCAAGAGAATGTATGGTGTGTCGCCAGCTGAGTTCCGTAGCCAATTCTTCAAGAAAAAACTTGAAAGTGACCATATTGTTATAGGCCATGACGATATGGCAAAGATGAACCAAGCATAACGCAATCAATTCCATCTGGCACCCCTCATTTACATAACTACCGTGAATCTCTGATTATCAAAGCTTCGATATCCCAGTTTATCTTGAATTGGAGAATGTTGCCCGTCGCAGAGGTTCGAATTTTGATGTCCACTTTTTCTGTACCAGGTCATAGCAATACAGCTCCCGCTACTGCAAAAAAAGTGTCACGACATCAAGCAGGTTGTCTGGCGTTGATCCGACGAATGCCCCACCGACATTCATCCTGGAATCAATGTGCCGCACTCGAACAATTGCATTGATTACTGACGGTTGGAAGGCACTGAGCCTGAAGGTAACGATCAGTTCATCTTCGATCTGGAATGCGGTATCGTTTGTTATGGTAATACCCAATCCACCCAAGGAAATATCTCTGATAAAACAGGATTTTTCCTGTTCACCCGACTCCGATCTCTTTCTGTACGATCCTTCGATACCCATTTTTTTTCGATATGATTGCCTGAACTCTAGATGAATGAAAAAGGTGTGTGAGCAAGGGCACATCACCTTGATGGAGTGCTGTTTTGGTTTTAGATCTGCGACTGCAATTGTCTTCTTTTTTTTGCATGCAAGGCAGCGAATGGTAATTTTGTCGTTTTTGCCAATGTAGTATTTTTGGTCTACTTTCATAGTCGCTCAGTAGATTGACGATTGATGTCTATATCTCAAGTTTCGGAGTTGCTCTAACTTGCTGTTGTTAAGTTTTTAATTTGCGCCAGTCTCTTTCCCGTTTGCAGCATATCAACGGCAAAGCCCATGACTGCATCAACAATGGCAAGCACTGCATCTTCGGCGATGATGCCGGCAGCTCTGACTTTGTCCAAGGCCAGGCTGAGTAGCCGCTGCATAGCCCCAACCAGACTCAGGTCCTGCTGCTCTTCGCTACAAGCGTAAAAGAGTGAGCCAAGGGTGCGGGGATCGTCATGACAACGTTGCTCAAAAGCCAGAAAAACATAGCGACTCATGACAATGGTGATATGGCCGATGATACCGTCAAAATCCCGCAGTTGGGTTTCTCTCTCAAGGTTGAGGTAATGTTTCATCATCTTGAAAAACACCTCGATATCCCACCGTTTGCCATAGATGCGGACAATTTCTTCGTCGGCAAGGTCAACCTTGGTCGAGAGGACGGCCAACCACTGGCGTTTGTGGCGGTGGCGGACAAAGACGATTTTAACCTTCTGGTCCTTTTTGGTTTCCACCACCACGCTAGCCAGAATTCTGGCCTTGCCCCGCCGCTTCTGGAGCTTGGCAAAAAGCCGGCTCAGTCTCAGCCATTGCCCTTGATGCCGGTAAAAGACTTTCGGCATATCCTTACCCATGCAGATCACCGGCAGATGTTTGCCCAAGGTGGCAAGCAGGGCTGGGAAGGCAAACCAGCTGTCCATCAAGAGGTAGTCGGCCCGGATACCCAACGTCAGTACCCGCTTTACCATGGATTCCAGGTGCTCGGTGGATTTGGCCATGGCCTCCACTCTGCGTTTGTAGCCGCAGCAACGCTTGTCCAGCTCTTTCCTGATCCCCTGCAATCGCTTGCTTGCCTCGGAGGCGGAGCAGAGGATGAAATCAAGCGGCAGGAAGCTCACCCCATCCGACCAGCCCAGGGTCATGAGCTTGAATCCTTTCAGGCTCCGGTTGGCGTTGTGGTTATGTACCCAGGCGAGCAGTTCAACCACCTTGGATCGGGACCGGTCATAGGTGCTGTCGTCGATGATGAGCACCTTCTCACGTTGCTCGCTGGTCAGCACGTCCATGAACCGAACCACCACCGTCACCAGCCCCAGCAGAAATTTCCGCCAGTTATACCTGGGATTCTTCAAGAACTCGTAGGCGGCATCCTTGCCGAATGCCAACTCCCGATTGTTGACGATACCCCGGGAGAAATTGACCCCGCTAAACGGCAAGGAGAAAATGGTGCCGAACACCGCCAGAGGTTTTGCCCCTCGCAGCTTGCGGATACCGCTGCCACCCAGCAGGGTGCCAATCTTGAAATCTTCCAGGAAGGAAGAAATCCGGTTCTGCAGTCGTTTTGCCTCTTGTTGCTCCAGGTAGTTTTGGGTATGGTTCATTTGAGCCTTTTCTTTTTGATATCATTAGGTATTTTCGCAAATCCAATGTATCAGAAAGCAAAAGGCTTTTCACGTTAAAATGGCATTATTTCAGCATGTTGACTGTGGATTTTTCCTTGGCTGTGCCAACCCCGAAACTTGAGTCTATATAATTCATGCCATTAATGATATCGTCTTGCGAAAACGGACAAGTGCCAACACAAAAAGCAACGTGCCGATAAGGACTAGTTTTAAAAAGTGAATCCAGACGACCTCTAATCCTCCTCCTCGGTACAAAATAGTCTGGGCCGAAGCGACAAAATGAGTGGTCGGAGCCAGTTGCATCACGTTTTGGACAACAACAGGCATGCTTTCCCGTGGCGTAACACCACCGGACAGCATCTGCAGGGGAAGCAGCACCAGCATCATCAACAAGCCAAATTGGGGCATGGACCGGGCCACTGTGGCAAGGAAAATACCCATGGAGGTGGTGGCGAAAAGATGCAGGGCTGCACCGATAAAAAACAGCAGCAGGGAGCCCTCGATGGCCACCGCCAGTATCCCCTGAACCACGACGATCAAGCTCAATGCGCAGGTAAACAGGACAACCACCCCCATTGACCAGCTTTTGCTGACCATGATCTCCAGAGGAGTGACCGGCATGGCAAGAAGATGTTCGATGGTGCTGTGCTCCCGTTCCCGGATCAGGGAGGCCCCGGTCAGGATAATGGAAAGCATGGTTACATTGTTGATCACCTCCATCATTGCACCGAACCAAGATTGGGTCAGGGCCTGATTAAAGCGGGAGCGAAGCGCTAGGGAAGCTGCAGCCTCGGTCTCTCCCCGATAACGGCTGACAAATTCCGTTACCTCGCTGTTGATGATGGATTGAATGTAATTGTTGCCGGTGAACGCCTGGCTCATCCGCGTGGCATCGACATTGAGCTGGATGGTTGGGGAACGACCGGCTAGGAGATCGCGTTGAAAATCAGGAGGGATATTAATGGCAAAGGTATCCAGCCCGGCATCCATGCGGGCATCCATCTCACGATGATTGATCATCACGGCGTGAAGGAAATGAGGCGGATAAAAGGCTGCTGCGATACGTGCCGATAGAGGCGAATCGTCTTCATCGACAATGGCGACCGGCGCCCTGTTCAGGGAATCCGGCATGGCGATGGCGGCTGAATACACGCCCACGGTGAAAGCGTAGCCGATTAAAAGGAGCAGGATCGGATCCCTAATCAGACAATACAGCTCCTTATATCCCAGATGGACAACATTGGCGATGCGCATGGTCAGGACTCCTGTTTTCTGAGAAGCAACGTGCACAATGTCAACAGGACGACGATGGTGAGAGCAAGCGCGAGAAACTCCTTCTGGAGGTCGGCAAATCCCAGAGTCTTAGAGAAAATCCCCCGGGTGATGACGAGGAAATGTGCGGTGGGATAAATATGGCCGATCAGGCGTCCCGCTCCTTCCAGCGACGAGACGGGATTGGTCATTCCGGAAAAGTTGACCGAAGGCAGGATGGTGAAGACGGCGGTCCCAAAAAGTGCGGCTACCTGACTGCGCATAAATGTCGAGGCCAGGAGGCCTAATGCCGTGGCAGCGGTGACATACAGCAAAGCAGCCAGACACAAAGAAGGGAAATCGCCCTTGATCGGCACTCGAAACAAATACACCGCCAGCAGTGCCATAAGACAGAAATTGACCATGCCCAAACCTATGTATGGCAACTGTTTGCCCAGAAGGAACTCCAACTTGCCCACCGGAGTGACGTACAGATTAACAATGGAACCGAGTTCTTTTTCCCGGACGACGCTGAGCGCGGCGAGCACGGCCGGAATCATGATCAGTAAAAGCGGAATGACTGCCGGGACCATGGCGACCAGGCTTTTGACATCGGGATTGTAGCGGTAGCGGGTTTCGATATGTATCAATTGGCCGGCGGATACGACCGAGGACCGGCGAGCTGTCTTGTCGGACAGCCACAGATTGTGCATGCCGTTGATATACCCTTGAATGGTTTCGGCCCGCTGAGGGTTAGCCCCATCGACCCAGACACCAATGGCCGGTTGGCGGCCACGCTCCAGGTTACGCCCGAAATCCGGCGGCATTTCAATGGCGAGGCTCAATTCCCCCGAACGCATGCGCCGATCCAGGTCTTGGTAATCGCTAATCGGAGGTCGCTCAATGAAGTAACGGGAGCCCGCCAGATTGAGGATATACTCCCGGCTGGCTGTGCTCTGATCCCGATCCAAGACCGCAAAAGCCAGATCTTCGACATCCATGCTGATGCCATAACCCATAATAACCATCAGGATGACGCTTCCTAGCAGCGCCAGGGTGGCGCGGATCGGGTCGCGGCGCAGTTCCAGGGCTTCGCGTTGGGTGTAACTCAAGAGCCGCCCAAGGCTGAAATGGCGATGCGGCACGCCGGGGCAATCAGATAAGGGACCGGCAAGGGGAGGAGAGAGGGACCCCACGCCACGTTTTTTCTCACCTTGATCGCCCCGCGCACCAGCCTCCTCCAAGTAACCGATAAAGGCCTGTTCCAGTGTCGCTGTGCCGCGTTCGGCCACCAAGTCTGCCGGACGGCCACTGACCAGTACTTTTCCCTCGTGCATTAAGGAAATCCGATCACATCGTTCAGCCTCGTTCATGAAATGCGTAGAAATAAAAATGGTGACACCGTCCCGCCGGGCCAACTCGATCATGATCCGCCAAAATCCGTCACGGGCGATGGGATCAACGCCCGAGGTGGGCTCGTCGAGGATCAACATCTCCGGTTTATGGATCATTGCCACAGCTAATGATAATCGTTGCCGCTTCCCAAGCGGCAGGTTGTCGGGCAGCGCGTCCATAACATCGTTCAGATCGAATCGAGTTGCCATTTCCTCAACCCGGCCAGTAATCAACACCGTTGGTACACCAAACAAACGGGCGTGAAGCACCAAATTCTGCGCCACCGATAACTCGGAATAGAGTGAGAATGCCTGAGTCATGTAGCCGACTCGACGTCTGGTCTCGATATCCTTGGGGTTCACTGGTTGTCCGAAGAGCCAGGCCTGTCCTCCGCTTGCCGGCAACAGACCAGTTAATATCTTCATGGTGGTGGTTTTGCCGCACCCATTTGAACCGAGAAAGCCGAAGATCTCGCCGCTGGTAATGCGGAAATTGACCCGGTCGACCGCTACAAAATCACCGAACCGCATAGTCAGATCCAAAGCCTCGATAGCCACCACCGTGGGATCGTCCGTCTCCTTAGGGACAATCACCACAGGCTGATGATCGCGGCGGCGCTCCTCCGGAAGCAAGGCGATGAAGGCCTCTTCGAGCGATTGAGTTCCGGTCCGCTCCAGCAGGTTGGCCGGTGTGCCGGTTGCGAGGACCTGGCCGGCTTCCATGACCGCCAGCCAGTCGAACCGAGCAGCCTCTTCCATGTAAGCGGTTGCCACCAGCACGCTCATACCCGGCCTGGAAGCCCGAATCTGCTCGATCAGATCCCAAAATTGAGCACGGGACAACGGGTCGACCCCGGTGGTCGGCTCGTCAAGAATCAACAGATCGGGATCGTGGATCAAGGCGCAACAGAGCCCGAGCTTTTGTTTCATCCCGCCGGAAAGTTTACCGGCCGGCCGATCACAAAACTGCGCCAGCCCGGTGTTCGTGACAAGATGGTTGATCCGCGCCTGCCGCTCCGCCGTTGTTTGCCCAAACAAACGGCCGAAGAAATCGATATTTTCAAAAACTGATAGGGTTGGATACAAATTCTTTCCCAGCCCCTGCGGCATGTAGGCAATACGTGGACAGACTGTTTGGCGGTGGTGGCGCTGATTGATGTTGCCACCGAGCACTTCAACTCGGCCGGTCTGGACAACATGAGCGCCTGCTACCAGAGAAAAGAGGCTGGATTTGCCAACCCCGTCCGGTCCAACCAGACCGGCCATGCATCCCGAAGGCAAATCAAGCGACACATCGTTCAGCCCCAGGATTTTGCCGTAGTGTAAACTCACCCCATCCAATCGTGCGACCGGGGAGAGGTTTGGAGAAATATTCATTGATGTATCGGGGGTTCCGGAAGCTTTATCTGCAAATGGGGCGGCCAGTCGACGTGTTGCCCCAGCCGGACATACGCCATGCCCGGAAGACCGGTTTTTACCTGGGTAATATGTTTTCTCAACAATTCAGGCTCAATCTTGGCTTTTACCCGGAACATCAGTTTTTGCCGCTCGTTGGCTGTTTCCACTGTCTTGGGCGTAAACTGGGCGACATCAGCCACAAAGGAGAGATGTGCCGGGACGACGAATTGCGGGGCAGCATCGAGCACTAAGCGCACGTCCGCTCCAAGCTCAAGTTTTCCAGCAAGAGCTGTAGGGAGAAAGAAAGTCATGTATACGTCCGACAGATCGACCATATTAAGGACCTTGCCGCCTCCGCCGAGAACTTCACCCGGTTGGGATACTCGGTATTGGACTCGCCCATCACAGGGGGCCTTGAGAACGCAGTCCTCAATGTCAGCTTGCAATCGTTCGATCGTCGCCTCAATGGCCGCGACAACGGTATGGCTCCCAAGGAGTTGCGACTTGGCCGTGATGACAGCCGCTTCGGCAGCGGCTATTTGAGCTTCGGCAGCACTGATAACGGCCTGACCGCTGAGGAATCGAGCCCGGCTATCATCCAGATCCTGTATCGAACTCGCTCCTTTTTTCGACAAAACTTCAGCCCGATCAAGACGCTTGCGCAATGCCACCAGTTCCGCTTCCCGCTGGGCCAATACCGCAAGAGCGGCTGCTTTTTCGCTCACTTTCTGATTCACCTGACTTTGTGCAGTTGCCACCGCATAGTGAGCCTGCTGCAGTTGCGCCTCAGCCTCACGACGCTGCGCTACCAATTGTTGCGTATCCATGTGTGCGAGAGTTTGTCCCTTGCTGACAAAATCGCCTTCGTCGGCCAAAATGTCTTCAATTCGACCGGCTGTCTTGGCGGCAATATCGATCTCGGTAGCTTCTATTCGACCGTTGCCGTAGGCAAAATGTTCTCCCAGTTTTTTGGGCTGGAGATGCTGCCAGAGGAAGAAGATGCCGGTGGCGAGAGCAAGGCATCCAGCCAACCAGAACCATTGGGTTGAGCGTTTAGCCATCAAGGCCTCCATTTTTGTTGATCAAATCACTTGCTTCCATGTTGCATGTCAGCCTACTGAATTTATCATTTCTGTACAACTCAAGAGTCCAAGTCTTTCTTTACCGTGTGTGCAATACCAATTGAGAAACAACTGTAATTGCTCCGATGGATTGCCACATATAAATCCCCATAGTCGCCCAGAAACGGCAAGTAACGACGTACTGTCGAGCCACTGAAAAAACAGTTCGATCTGGTCGGCTGCAACAAATCTGCCGTGGAATCGTCCCGAGCTTATTCCTTCACCTCGCAATGTGCCATTGATCATCTTCTCCGATTCATACGACGAAAATATGATGACATGCACCGGGAAATCGTCCAGATTTTTTGAAACGTTGAAGATGCGGTTTTTAAGATGGTAGACGTGTTCAAATTGGCGCATGTAAGTTTTCTGCCGATGAAGTTTTACGAACATACATGACAGACACATCCGAAACGGATCATATGCATCAATCCGTTAATCAAGAAGGATACGTCCAGCTTGATCTCGAGTTCGTCCACCAATTGCTGATATTGCGGCGTTAAGCCATCGATATACGAAACAATGGCTATTGCACCTAACCAAGTATCAATGCTGGCGGGTAACTGCCGTTTGCCAACGGCATCACGCAGCAGGATTTCAATATTTTTTAGCCTCTGCCGTTGAAAGCTTTTTCGGTCGAAATGAAATGAATGGTCATGTTGCAGCAGAACATCCTCGTTGAGGAAAAGCTGGAAAAGTCGTTGTCGTCGCGCATTTGCGGGCATTTTTTCGAGGAAAATGAAGAGCTGTTCAACCAGGAACCCCAGTGGGTCAAATTCATCAGCGCAACCCATTACCTGAAACAAGAAATCGTTTTTATCGATCAAATCCTTCCAAAGTGTGTTCAATAAGTTGGCTTTGTTGGCAAAGTGCCAATAGATGGCCCCTCTGGTCAGCCCTGCCTCGCGAGCAATATCGTCAAGATGAGTTCGTGCGATCCCTCTCACCAGCAGAACTTGTGTTGCTGCGTTGAGAATGGTGTTCCGTGTATTTTCTGCTTCTTGTTTCGTTTTCCGAGCCATGGTTTTCTTTTCCTGTTTTCTGGTGACATTCAGGATTCCTTCTCCAGCTCGCCCGTCTGTGTTTCTGTTCAAAGGGTTGCCCTGAAAATTGGAAACCGTTAGCGGTGCTCCTTCCACCCACCACCCAACACCTTATAAACAGCGACTTGATTAACCTGTTGAGCCAGCTGCAGATTCAGATAGTTCTGGCGGGCACTGTAGAGGGAACGTTGAGCGTCCAGCAGGGTGAGAAAGCTATCAACCCCTTGTAAATATCGATCTTTGGCCAAGACATAATACTCCTGGTTGGCCATCAAATTAGCTTTTTGTGCCACCAGTTGTTCCCGGTAGGTTTCACTGGCAACCAGAGCGTCGGCAACCTCCCGAAAGGCTGTCTGAATCGCTTTCTCATATTGAGCAACCGAAATATCCTTGCCGATCTTGGCCACATCCAATTCGGCTTCCAACCTCCCGGCAGTGAAGATGGGCAAATTGACGGATGGCGAAAAGAGCCAGCTCCCGGAATTGCCGTCAAAGAGATCGGACAGGTCGCCACTGATTTTGCCGGCGTTGGCAGTCAGTCTGATGGAGGGAAAAAAGGCTGCCCTAGCCGCCCCAATCTGAGCGTGCGCGCCTTTGAGTTGATGCTCGGCGGCCATGATATCCGGGCGCTGCAGCAGCACCTGTGAAGACAGCTGGGGAGGCACTGCGGATAGCGCCATCTGTTCGCCCAGGGAATTTTTTTCGGCCAAACTTGCTGGCAGCGACGTCCCAAGCAGCAAGGTCAGATTGTTGAGATCTTGCGCGACTTGACGATTGTATTTCGCTAAATTTGCCTTGGCGGTCTCCAGGCTGGTGCGCGCTTGGGCGAGGTCCAGCTGCGTCGCCAGGCCCTCCCGAGTGCGTTGTTCGATCAGGTGAAAGGATTCTTCTTCAATTTTCTTGGTGTCTTTGGTGACAATCAGCAGTTCCCGATCAGCCAGCCAACTCAGGTAGGCAGTGGTCACCTCGGCCACCAGGCTGATCCGGTTGCTCCGATAGGTTGCCTCCATGGCCAGATACTGTTCCAGGGCCTTGTCCTTGAGGCTTCTGACTCGACCGAAAAAATCGAGCTCATAGGCCGTGACCCCCACCGAAGCCGAATAGGTTTCCGCAGTGACATAGTTACCGCCACTGAGGGTGCGCTGTTTACTGCCCACTCCCTCTCCATTAATGGAGGGGAATAAGGCTGAGCGTTGAATTCTGTATTGTGCCTGATAGGACTCGATGTTGAGAGCAGACGTGCGCAAATCACGGTTGTTTGCAAGCGCTGTCTGGATGAGCTGCTGAAGTTGAGGGTCGATAAAGAAATCCCGCCAACCAAGCTCGGCGTCAATAACGGTCTCTTTTGTCGCAGCTGACGCATTGCCCTGTTGGGTGTCCGACAGGATTCTGGCCACCGGCAGGTCCGGCCGCTGATAGCGCGGGGCCAGGGTGCAACCGCCGAGCAAGAGCAGCAACGACCCGGCAGCCAGGTATTTTTTTAAATTATTAAGCATATCAATGCTCCTGAACCGGTACAGCGGTAATCTCCAGCGCCCGGTGGGATTTAAACAGACGCATAACCACCACAAAGAAGAGGGGGATAAAGACAATTGCCAACACTGTTGCCGAAAGCATACCGCCTAAGACACCGGTGCCGATGGCATGCCTGCTGTTGGCGCCGGCGCCTGTGCTGATCGCCAATGGCAGGACACCGAGCATGAAAGCAAGTGAAGTCATGATGATAGGACGCAAACGTAATCGGCAGGCATTCACTGTTGCCTCGACTAGATCTTTGCCTTTATCGTAACGTCGCTTGGCGAACTCAACGATCAGGATGGCGTTCTTCGCGGACAGCCCAATGGTGGTGAGTAAGCCAACCTGAAAATAAACATCGTTTTCCAAGCCTCGGACATAGGCCGCCATCAATGCTCCAAGAACCCCTAGGGGCACCGCTAACATGACCGAGAACGGTACCGACCAGCTTTCATAGAGTGCTGCGAGGCAGAGAAAAATTACCAACAAGGAAATGGCATAAAGGGCTGGCGCCTGAGAACCAGCCTGCGCCTCTTGAAAAGATGCCCCGGTCCACTCGTAACCAATCCCACCAGGGAGTTGAGCAACTAATTGACCGATAACCGCCATCGCGTCGCCACTTGATTTGCCGGGAGTCGCTTCGCCGACTATCTCAATCGCCGGGTTGCCGTTGAAGCGTTCCAGCCGGGGGGAGCCAAAACTCCAATGTCCGGTGGTAAAGGTGTTGAACGGAACCATTCCGCCGGTATTATTGCGAACATACCAGTATGCGACATCTTCCGGCTGCATGCGGTACGGGGCGTCGGCCTGGAGGTAGACTTTTTTAATTCGACCACTATTTATAAAGTCGTTGACATAATATGATCCCCAGGCTGTCGACAAAGTGGTGTTGATGTCGTCAACCGTGATTCCAAAAGCCATTGCCTTCTCATAGTCAACCTTTAGGTTATACTGCGGGGCATCTTCCATGCCATTGGGCCGGACGCGGACGAGGTTGGGATTTTGAGCGGCCATGCCAAGTAACTGGTTCCGGGCCTCGATCAATTTTTCATGCCCCAGGCCAGCGCGATCCTGCAGGAAGAAGTCAAAACCGATCGAGTTGCCCAGCGCCGTGATTGCGGGCAGGTTAAAAGCAAAGACCATAGCTTCCTTGATCTGGAGGAACGATCCCATGGCCCGCCCGATGACGGCTTTGACCGACTGCTCCGGGTTTTTTCTTTCGCTCCAGTCTTTCAATTGTACAAAGGCAATGCCCATATTTTGCCCAGTCCCGGCAAAGCTGAAACCCGCGACCGTCAACACGGATTTGACATTAGATTTTTCCTCGGTGAGGTAATGATCGCTAACCTGATCAAGAATTTTTTGGGTGCGTTCCTGCGTGGCGCCGGTCGGCAATTGCACCATGGTGAAAAAGACACCCTGGTCTTCCTCGGGCAGGAACGAGGTCGGTAACTGGCTGAAAAGAAAAACCATGCCCCCGATGAGCAGGAGATAAATCAAACCGAAACGACCCGTACGCTTGAGTACGTAGGCAACGCTTTCTCGATAACGGTCGGCGCCGTTTTCAAATGTCCGGTTGAACCAGCCGAAGAAGCCGCGTTTTTGCTGGTGCGTACCAGACTGTATCGGTTTGAGTAGGGTGGCGCAGAGGGCCGGGGTCAAAATCAGGGCCACCAATACCGAGAGCGCCATGGCCGAGACGATAGTCAAAGAGAACTGGCGGTAAATCGCACCGGTGGCACCACCAAAGAAGGCCATGGGGACGAACACGGCAGAGAGCACCAGAGCGATGCCGATTAGAGCACCGGTAATTTGGTCCATGGACTTGCGGGTGGCTTCAAGCGGTGACAGCCCTTCCTCGGTCATGATCCGCTCTACGTTTTCCACCACCACGATAGCGTCGTCGACCAGTAGACCGATTGCCAGCACCAGCCCAAACATGGTCAGGGTGTTGATTGAAAACCCGAAGGCCGCCATGACGCCGAAGGTGCCGAGGAGTACCACCGGTACGGCAATGGTCGGAATAAGAGTCGCCCGAAAATTCTGCAAAAAAAGATACATGACTAGAAAAACCAGGACGATAGCCTCAATCAGGGTATGGGCGACCTCTTTGATAGAAATCTCAACAAAGGGAGTGGTGTCGTAGGGATAGACAACCTGGACCCCTGCCGGGAAATAATGCTGTAATTCCGATAGCTTGTTGCGAACAGCCTTAGCCGTGTCCAGGGCATTTGCGCCGGTGGCCAACGTAATAGCCATGGCTCCGGTTGGTTGGCCGTTGTAAGAGGCTATCGAATCGTACGATTCCCCACCGATCTCCACCCGGGCCACATCTTTAAGCCGGATCTGGGAACCATCGTTCTGTACTTTTAAGAAGATCTGCGCAAACTCTTCCGTCGAACTCATCTTGGTCTGGGCCATCATACTGGCGCTGACTTGCTGGCCGGCAACCGAAGGGGTCCCGCCGAGGTCGCCAACAGCTACCTGATTGTTCTGCGCCTGGATAGCGGTTCTGACATCGAGCGGGGAGAGTTGATAACTGTTGAGCTTATGGGGATCGAGCCAGATCCGCATGGAATATTGCGCCCCGAAGATCTGGATGCTTCCCACGCCAGGTGTGCGGCTCAGCGGATCCCGAAGCGTGGAAACCATGAAATCGCTCAGGTCGTGCCGGTCCTGGCTGTTGTCAGTGGAAATCAAGCCGACAACCATGAGAAAGGTCGAGTTGGATTTGGTGACCTGTACGCCTTCCCGTTGTACTTCCTGCGGTAGCAGACTGAGGGCTTGCTGAAGCTTGTTCTGTACCTGTACTTGGGCGATGTCAGGATTGGTGCCCGATTCGAAAGTGAGGGTGATGGTCACCGTGCCGGCACTTGAACTCTCAGATTTCATATATATAAAGTGATCCAGACCAGTCATGTTCTGTTCGATGACCTGAGTAACACTGTCTTCAATGGTCTTGGCTGATGCGCCGGGATATTTGGTTGTGATCGTCACCTCCGGCGGTGCGATCTCTGGGTACTGGGCAATCGGTAGCCTGATGGCCGCCAGCCCACCAGCCAGCATGATTACCAGGGCGATTACCCATGCGAAAATAGGACGATCGATAAAGAATCTGACCATGGCTTACTCCGTTTTTGCGACCGCAGTCGGGGCGCTGGCGGGGGATTGGATGGCGTTGGACACTACCCCGGCGGCGGCCTTGACCGAAACTCCGGGTTTGATTTTCTGCAGACCCGCCACGATTACTTGCTCGCCCTCGCTCAGCCCCTCGGTGACGAGCACCTGATCGCCTATGTTCTGGCCGGTTTGGATGATCCGTGCCTCCACCACCGATTCCTTATTGACCAGCATCACCATGGGTTGCCCCTTGCTGTTCCGACTGATACTGATGGCCGGAACAAGGATGGCGTTAGGCCGTTGCCCTTTGTCGATCCGCGCCCGGACAAACATACCCGGCAGCAACCTCTGGTCTGGATTGGCAACGATCGCCCGGAGGATAACCGTGCCGGTGGTTTGATTGACTGTCACGTCGGAAAATTCAAGTGTACCCGGTTGGCTGTATTCCGCCCCATCCTCAAACAGGACTTTGACCCGTGACTGTGATTTTTCAAGATGTTGAGTCTGTTCCGAGGCCAGCTCTTTTTTTAAGTTCAACATTTCCGTACTGGATTGATTGAGATCGACGTACAGTGGATCGAGTTGCTGGATGGTAGCCAGCGCTGTAGCCTGCTCGGCCGTGACTAAAGCTCCCTCGGTGACAGTTGACCTGCCGATGCGGCCACTGATCGGCGCGGTGAGCTTGGTGTAGTCGAGATTGATCCGAGCGCTGTCGACTGCAGCTTTGGCGGCGGCAACATCGGCGACTGCCTGTTTCCAGTTTGCCTCCATCTCGACCTGATCTTGGTCGCTCACCGCTTTAGTCTGCACCAGTGTCCTGTACCGTTCAGCCTTGAGTCGGGCGGAATGTTCCAGCGCATCCGCCTTGGCTAGCGCAGCCTTGGCACTGTCGAAGCGTGCTTGGTAGGTATCTGGGTCAATTTGATACAGCAGTTGCCCAGCCTTGACCTCACTCCCCTCGGTAAATAGTCGTTTCTTGATAATGCCTCCGACTTGTGGCCTGACTTCGGCAATCCGATATGCTGCTGTTCTACCGGGTAATTCCACTGTTAGATTGACCAGCTGTTGTTTTATGGTTAAAATATCGACTTCCATAGGGCCGGGGGCAATTGTTTTGGGATTCTCTTGCCTGCAAGCACTTAAAAGAACTACTGCAATGAGCAGGGAGAAAAATAAAGATATTCGTTTGTCCATTCGTTGTATAATCCTGTGTGATAACTTGCTTGAAGTAGATATTGTTATAGTTAGTTTGAAGTTTAATTTCCGATTACTGTTGTTGTTTTACTGTTATACAGAGCCTCTAATCTGTAGCGATCTTGACAACTATCGCTTATGTCTGTTGGCCATTGGACGCTTTTGTCAAACCGCACATACACCCTGCCTATTACGCCCTCCGTCACATCACAAGCGCATGCTTTTAGAAGTTCCGGGGCAATTTTTGCTTTAACGACAATCTGTTGCTGTTACTGATCAACCAGCTCGTTCCATATCGCGGATAAACTGGCTGTGTTGGGTACGATGGATGATATTTGAGCTGGAAGAATTACCGGTGATGGAAGGTCAAGCACCAGCCGCACTTCGGTTCCGATGGCTAAAGCGGCAGCGTGGTACGCAGGCAGTGAAAATTTCATGTTCACATTATGGAGATCATGATTTGCAGTACCTTGTCGCCTTGCACCGCCCAATCGCCATCCTTGATGTATTGACGAAGGACTTGGCCGGTCATAGGTGCCGTCAAAACGCCGGCGGCAATATCTGCCTGCAGTCGCTCGATAGAGGTTTGGGCTGTAATGATGGCTGATTGTGCTGCAAACAGCTGAGATCTGATAGGGATGACTTTTGCCCTCCACTCTGCCTTTTCATTTTTTGCGTTAATGATGTCTTGTTGCCGCTGTTTCTGCTCGGCGGCAACGGTGTGGTCATTGTTCAGGAGTTGCCAAGTGATGCCGTCATGCGATGGTGAACTGTCGGAATAGTGCCTAAGGTCGTTTTTCAAAATTGAGTCATGGGGAGGGGGTTGGGGGGGCTGCAAAATCGCCGCTCGTGCTTTCCTGTAAAAGGTCAATTGATTTTTTGCTTCTTCCGCTGCCGATCGTGCTTTCAGCAAAGCGATCCCGGCCTCGTGCAGTTGCATCTCCAGATGCTGTGTGTCCATATGGGCAACCACTTGTCCGTTGGTAATAGTCTCGCCTGGGTGCACATGAACCTGTTTAATCCGTCCTGGTTTTGATGCGACCATATCAACTTCTATTGTTTCAACCTGACCGGAACTACAGAGAAAACAATCTCTTTGTCTGGAGGGGTACATGAACCACCATGCCCCAACATACAGGCCTATCAATGCGGCCGAGCTGATTCCCCATAGGAATTTATGCGCCATGCTTTCTTCCGACATTTCCTTGCATATCTTTTTTTGTTGAGGGTAGCGACAATCGTGCCATTGTAAATATTGAATAGTTTTAGCATATTATCATTAGCGAAGAGCATTTTTTCACCATATTTGAGGAAGATGTTGTTGTGTTTGGTGAATAGCGGTAATTTTTATTATATATGGTGGCAGTAATTAATCCGATAATGATCCAGGTGGATGGATATGGTTAAGCAGGACGATTTTTTTAAGGAAACCACATTGCGGATCTGTGGCAGTCTGCAGATTGCAAAGGCACTTGCCGATGTTTACAGCTATTTCAAGCTCCATTTTCCCATCATCGGATTGAGCCTGAGTATCAAGGACGATGATCTGGGAGCTTTCCGCGACATTGCATCAGAAGCGGATAATCAGAAGGAGTTTCCTGATGAGATTATCCCCCTTTCGAAAGATATATGGAACGAGTTGCAAGCCCTGGCTCTATATGATCCATTTATTTTCACCGCAGATATGGATGAACCATTTTCCAGTATTGCGACATTGGTAAAGATTGAGGACAAAGCGGATCTTGTTTTGCCCCTGTGGACGGACGAAAAGCCAGATGATAAATTAATAGGCGCCCTAAGCTTACGTACCGCCCAGAAAGAGCTAATCAGCCAGCATCACATTGAACTCTTGAGCAGTATCAGAGCACCAATGACCATTGCTCTAATAAATGCCCTCGCCCATGAAAAGATTAAAAGAACAAGTGAATTGCTGGCCGAAGACAATCGTTTGTTGCGGAAGGAAATTATTTGGACTGCAACCGAACAGATTATCGGTCACGATAATGGTTTAAGCAATCTTATTCAGATGGTGAAGCAAGTCGCTCCACTGAACAATACAGTATTGCTTCTAGGGGAAACGGGAACGGGTAAAGAAGTAATAGCTAATGCTATTCACTTTTCCTCATCTTTTAAAAACGGTCCCTTTATCAAGGTGAATTGTGGAGCAATCCCGGAACATTTGATCGATAGCGAACTTTTCGGTCATGAAAAGGGGGCATTTACCGGTGCAGTTTCCGAACGTAGAGGTCGTTTTGAGAGAGCCAATAACGGAACAATTTTTCTTGATGAAATTGGTGAGTTGCCCACTCAGGCGCAAACACGACTTTTGCGTGTGTTGCAAAACAGGGAGATCGAACGAGTTGGAGGGAACAAACCCCTCCCTGTCAACATACGGGTGATTGCAGCCACCAATCGTAACCTGGAGAGCATGGTAAAAGAGAATACCTTCCGGGAAGATCTTTGGTTTCGGTTGAATGTCTTCCCCTTGATCATCCCTCCGCTACGACAGCGAAAAGAGGACATTCCCTCGCTGGCCATTCATTTCATCCGCAAAAAATCGCGTGAGATGGGGATTAAAAATCTTCCGGCCATAGCTCCGGGAGCTTTAGAGAGCTTGATGGGTTACAACTGGCCTGGCAATGTACGCGAATTGGAGAATCTGGTCGAACGAGAATTGATCGTTCATCGGGATGGTATGCTGACGTTTGAATCCCTGCACAACATCATTCAGTCAAGAGGAGATAAAGTCTCAAATTTTGAAATTCCAGGGATCAACACGAACATATGGCCCATCGACGATGTCGTTGTCGCGCACATTAATCGAGCACTTCGAACGACGAATGGCAAAATTAGCGGTCCAGGTGGCGCGGCTGAATTGCTTCGTATTAACCCCAACACACTGATCGCTCGGATGAAAAAGCTCAATATCCGATATCAACGAAACGGTCAAAAGCAGTGAGTTAAGCTTGAACGATTGTTTATATGCAAACTGGAACGAAGAAAACTGACGCTGACATTGTTTGCCAAGTCGATCTGGGGCGTAACCAGGCTGTAGTCGCTTGATATTTTGACTATAGAGGTAGCCCCGTTCGTTCTCGGACGATTTCTTCTGTTTTTGAGGTAGAATCTCTGCCCGTTGTTGCGCTGCCCGTTCAACCGTCGGTAGCATCGTGGTAAAGTGGTACAAGTTCACAGTCGAGTAGCCTGGGGGAGTCGCACCCCCAGGCCCTCAAAGATCCGGACGTGAGCCTCTCGACTCATCCGGCTCCTCATGTCCCCTCTTAACCGAGGTTTGAATTACTTCGAGGTTCCTCCCATCTCTGGTTGACCCAAAAGCAATCATGGACATGTTACCCCCTTCGCTCCACCTCCATTACAGAGGCTTCAACACTACTACGAGGTAATCCGTCCCTGTGCTCCGCATCGGTACTCTCATCCTCGTGGGGCCTCCACTTGGATTTCTCCCTTATCATCGGAACGACAGGTTCCCACGTTCCACACGAAAGCCAGGATCATGTTCACGCCACCTTTATGCCGGCTGCCGCTCGGACAGTAAACAGGTTCCCTCCGAACTTATCCTAGGATGGAAATAGGTCCCAGTTTTGACAGCATCCTATATTTTCGACACCTCAACAGTGGTTCAGGGTTATTCGTCTCCATGATCCATACCTGACCCGATCAAGCCGGGCCTTTTCCCTTAACGCTCACCACCATGGCTCTTTACCACAGCAGCTTAAGGTGGTTTGGAGCCTGCTCCTGCAAGCCGACCCCGAGGGACCTACCCTCATCTTTCGTGCAGCCTCGTGGCGCACTTTCTCCTATATATTTTGACCCCAGCAACCTGTTTCTTCGTCTCTTAATTCACGCCGTTTCTTCTTTCTTGGCCGAAGGCCCTGTTTCTTGCCTTTCTTGCCCCATCAACCCGGCAATAAAAAACGGCTGCCCAACCGTGATGGTCGGAGCAGCCGTTGGCGTTGGGGTTTCTTCGTTTCTTCGAATTATTCGTGGTCGGTTTGCCGGCTCTTCACAGCGGCACCCTTGCACGACCTTTTGGGTTGGATGGCAGGAAAAACTCCAGTCAACCTGATCGGCTGGCAAAGCCGAATGCACCGTGCCTATGGTGAGTCCGCATAGTTGCAGCACATTCTGTCTCGCTGCCGCGAGTGAAGCCGCTTCGTGCTGAATGCTCCAGCGAACTCAAAAATCACCGGAATTTTGTTCCTTCTCGTGTTTATCATCAGCCCCTCCTCTCACGCCGCAACCGGGAGTTCGTTCGTTGCGGAAACATCTTCCTGTGCACCAGCAATAATCCCAGCCTTGTCGAGGACAAAATCGGCGGCTTGCTGGGCTTTGGCGGCAGCGGTGAAGATGGCCTTGCTGTCACCCTTGAGGATCTGCAACCAGTGGTGGATGTACTCTGGATGGCGCATGTTCTCAAAGGAGATGCCGGTATGGGCACCAAGGAAGGCGGCGCCGATCTCGGCCACCAGTTCCTCGAAGGCATAGCCGAGATCACCGAACCGGGTGCCGAACACCCGGTTCAACCGGTCGGGATGGCCGGTCCAATGGCAGGTTTCGTGGTAGCCAGTGGCGTAGTAGAAATCATCGTGCTCGAAGCTGGACCGATGGGGCAGCAGCACCATATCCGGACCCGGCAGATAGCAGGCCTTGTTGCCGCCATGCTTCAGATTCGGCAGGGCCAGGATCTGCTCCGCCAGCTCGTTGCGTTCGTCTTTCTCCACCACCTCTTCTTCGACCAGCGGCGGCAGGTCCAACCCCTCGCACTGCTCCACATTGAACACCGTGTAGCTGCGGGCAAAGGGGATTCGCTTGCGCTCCTGTTCGTCGTCAGTCAAGGCATCGGGTGCCGCATCGCCGTCCCGGTCCCTGGCGGGCAGGAACTTCCAGAAAACAATGGCGGCTCCTTTCTCTCCCTTGCGCACATGGCCTCCCAACTGCTCGGCATTGCGGAAGGTGAGCCAGCGGGGATCGGCATGGCCACGGGCCAGGGCCACCAGGTTGAGCAACAGCACGTTCATCCCCCGGTATGGCCGGTTGGTGAGCGCATTGCGAAACGGCCCATAATGAACCGATTGCCAGGGCTTTGCCCAGGGATTGACGCCGTCTTCCAGGGCAGTGATGATCTTGGCGGTGATTTCTTCGTAGATGGAAATTTTTTGATCGTTCATAGTTTCGCTCCTTGAGTGCAGGGATATTTCATCGGGGCATCCCCAATGGGTGTCATGCGCTGTGATGGCCGGTTTCAGCAAGAGAGACGACCTCGTCACCCACGATCAGATGATCGAGGACCCGAACGTCGATCACCTTGAGGATCTCGGTCAGGGTACGGGTGAGTTCCAGATCTTCCTTGCTGGGCTGGATGCCGCCGGAGGGGTGGTTATGGGCGATGATGACTGACGCTGCATTGAGCGCCAGTGCCTCC